>CDYK01014640.1_pt1 | contig 208062 bp, 160 predicted proteins | sample 554841 | NCBI WGS metagenome assembly CDYK01 (sample SAMEA3182102, study PRJEB8094) | gut metagenome | biome: human; feature: gut; material: Stool; isolation source: human stools | place: Canada | collected 2013-02-18
GCCGATTTGCCGTATTTCCAGAGGTTCTTTCTGTAATTGAGGTCGCAAGATACGGTAACACCGAGTTTATTAGCCACTTTGATGGCTTCGAGACACGCATCGGCCGCCCCCTGCGAGAGCGCCGGCGTAATACCCGTCCAGTGGAACCAATCAGCCCCTTTGAGCACCTTTTCCCAGTCGATCATACCCGGTTTAATCTCGGCAATGGCCGAATGCGCACGGTCATAAACGACCTTGCTGGCGCGAGCCACAGCCCCCGTTTCGAGGAAGTATATACCGAGACGGTCTCCCCCGTAGATGAAATTATCGGTTTTGACGCCATATTTGTGCAGATCCATTTCGCAAGACTTTGCGATGTCGTTTTTCGGCATACGCGTAACGAATTCGGCATTAAGGCCGTAGTTGGCCAGAGATACAGCCACATTAGCCTCCCCGCCGCCGAAAGTAGCGGAAAATTCCTTAGCCTGTGAAAAACGCAGATAACCGGGCGTTGCCAGTCGCAACATGATTTCCCCGAAAGTAACAACTTTTTTGCTCATAGCAGTTTGTATTTTTTTAGTCTCAAATAAATATGAGAAACATGTATGTGTGAATCAGTCTACAAAGATATTTGTTTTTATTGGAAATAATAAATAACGGGCCGAAAAACTTATGAATCTTATGCTTTGCCACAAAACAGTTATTCTTTTTGCGGATTACGATCGATATATTTTTTTACGGTTTTGAAGAGGTTCGATGCGAAAACGAAGTTATTCAGTTTCTCATTGGTCGAGGTGAAAATATCATCTTTATTTCCCACCCATTCTTTTTGTCCCTGATTGAGAAAAATGATATTTTCACCGATGCCCAGCACCGAACTCATATCATGTGTATTGATGATGGTCGTGATGTTATATTCGCGCGTGATGTCCTTGATGAGTTCGTCGATAAGGATCGATGTTTGCGGGTCGAGTCCCGAGTTAGGTTCATCGCAGAAAAGATATTTGGGGTTGAGAGCAATGGCTCGGGCTATGGCGACCCGTTTTTGCATGCCGCCACTTATCTCCGACGGATATTGTTTGTCGGCCCCCGAAAGGTTTACACGTTCGATACAGAATCTGGCCCGTTTCTCTCTTTCAGCGGCGGATTGCCGGGTAAACATTTTCAGTGGGAACATGACGTTTTCGAGAACGGTGAGCGAGTCGAATAAAGCCGAGCCTTGAAACAACATGCCTATTTCGCTGCGCAGGGCTTTTACTTGGGAGGCGTTCATGCGGAGGAAATCGTTACCGTCGTAAAGGACCTCACCCGAGTCAGGGCGTATGAGTCCGACGATCGATTTCATCATTACGGTTTTTCCCGAACCGCTTTTGCCGATGATAAGATTGGTTTTCCCGGCGAAAAATTGGGCCGAAATATCGTTCAGGATAGTTTTCCCGTCGAATGTCTTGAAAATATGTTTTACTTCGATCATTGTAAAAGCAGTTTAGTAAGTATCACGTCGAGCAGGAGTATCATGACGCTGCTCACTACGACCGAGTCGGTACTGGCTTTGCCCACTTCGAGTGCACCGCCTTTTACCCGGTATCCGAAGTAAGAGGCTACGCTGCTGATGACGAAAGCGAAGAAGAATGATTTGATAATGGTGTACCAAACATAATATTCGGTGAAATAGGATTGCAGCCCGTAGATGTACCGTGATGCCGGAATGATGTCGGTAAATGTCGAGACGATATATCCGCCGAAGAGCCCCGAGAACATGCTGAAAACGACCAAAACCGGAATAAATACCACCATGGCGGCGATTTTAGGAAGTATTAGGTAGTTGGCTGAGTTTACTCCCATGATGTCGAGAGCGTCGATTTGTTCGGTAACTCGCATGGTTCCGATTTCCGATGCGATGTTCGAACCTATTTTCCCGGCCAGCAGCAGACACATAATCGACGACGAAAATTCCAATAGCAAAGTGTCGCGGGTAACAAGTCCCACAGTATAGGCCGGCAATAAGGGGGAGGAGACGTTGAGTTGCGTTTGAATGGTGATAACGGCTCCGATAAAGAGCGATATGGTAACGACAATGGCAATAGACCCGATGACCAGCATGTAGGCTTCATCTTTGAATCGCCTGAGAAATTCGCTCCAACGGTCGGGGGTGGTAAAAATCTTTTTCAGCAATAAAATATAGTCGCCGAAACGGTATAGTGATCGAAAAAGAATTTTCATAAAAACATGAATTTTAGCTGCCTCCTAAAAAAGAGAACAACAGAAAACCTTGCAAACTTAATGAAAATCGTCGGAATAAGCGAATAAAATCAAAAGAATTGCTTCGCTCGGTTGAATATAAAAGAGTGGTTATACGGAATAAAGGGGTGATTTTTTTAAATAATTTACGGCCTGCTGGTTATGATTCTTTTTTTAATTTTGTGATTACAAAGGGAATATTCCTTTTTATTTATCTCTTTTGAGGATATTGTTTATGTACTTAATGTGTGTTTTGGAAGTGAAGCGGATTGTATGGAAACGAAGAAAATTTTAGGGATTGTTTTGTGTATAAGTATTATAGTGCTTGTGGGTTGCGTAAAAAGCGAAGACGCAAAGTTTATTCCGATCGAGTTGGAGATAGAGAGTACAGATTTGACACGGATAGGGAATGATGAATTTGCGATTCCTGCCGAAGGCGGAAGCTTTACGATTTGCAGTGCGGAAAAAGGAGGGCCGTTTATGGAGGTGAATTGGCTTGAATTTGATGGCGTGGAATATTATCTGACAGATGAAGAAGTAGATGCAGGATATTACGAAAACGATTGGGTGAAGGTAGTTTTATTGGGAACCTCCCCTGTGAAATACGAGATTGTCCTCAAAACCAATACGTCGAGGGAAAGGTGCCGGGTACGTATTGGGATTAATTGTTTCCATTATAGTTATCGTATTCTGAGTATTGTTCAGCAGTCGGGAGAATAAATATTTATACGAATGAGGGAAAGAAAATCAGGCTCCGAATAGTCCGCCAAATGAGTTTCCTGAATAGTCGCGGTTATTGTTTTTGAAATAAATCTGTTAGCACATCTTTCATGTAAAAAAGGTGTGTGGGATTTGGTTTACTTATCTTATCTTATAGAATTACCCTATCTGTAAAAATGGTATTTTTTTCAGTATTTCAGATAGAACTCTTGTAAAAATCTCCCGCTATTTTTGCACTAATTAAAGAATGATATGACACAAAAATAAAAGGTATGAGGAGAAAACTGATTGTTGGTCTTGCGCTTTTTTCGATGTTGGGTGCAGGTATTATCAACGGACAAGAATCGACAAATTTAAAAGTAATAACCATGAGTAAATTAGCAAATGACACGCGTGTGTTCGCAATTGATCCTGAAATCAGTGTGCAGGGAGTACGGTTTAAGAACCGTTTTGGTGTAGAGTTGGCAGGACATCTTTATCTTCCTCAAAATTTTGATGCGTCGAAAAAGTATGCTGCCATTGCTGTATGCGGTCCTTTCGGTGCTGTGAAAGAACAGGCATCAGGGTTGTATGCGCAAGAGATGGCCCGTCGTGGGTTTGTAACAGTGGCGTTTGACCCCTCTTTTACAGGCGAAAGTGAAGGGCAGCCGCGTTATGTGGCTTCGCCTGATATCAATACAGAAGACTTCTCGGCTGCGGTCGATTTCCTTTCTTTACTCGATTTTGTAGACCCTGACCGGGTGGGTATCATTGGAATATGCGGTTGGGGTGGTCTGGCATTGAATGCGGCGGCTATCGATACCCGTATAAAGGCAACGGTTACATCGACCATGTATGATATGAGTCGGGTAAATGCCAACGGTTATTTCGATGCAATGGACGACGATGCCCGTTATGAACTAAAACAACAACTCAATACACAGCGACTTGAAGACGCTCGTAATGGCAGGTATACTTTGGCCGGTGGAGTGGCCGACGTATTACCCGATGATGCGCCGTGGTTTGTCAAGGACTATCACGCTTATTACAAGACGAAACGGGGTTATCATAAACGCTCTCTCAATTCCAATAGCGGGTGGAACAAGACTTCGGCACTATCGTTTATCAATACGCCCCAACTTGCGTATAGCGATGAAATTCGCAGTGCGGTACTCATGATTCATGGCGAAAAGGCTCATTCCCGTTATTTCAGCGAAGATGCCTTCAAAAAGTTGAGAGGAGATAATAAAGAGTTATTGATTATTCCCGAAGCTACTCATGTGGACCTTTATGATAATTTCGGGAAGATTCCATTTGATAAAATCGAGCAGTTTTTTCATGACTATCTGAAATAATCCGGGGAAAGAGTATCTGAGGTCCGATGAAGTACGTTTAAAATGATGGAAAGATTGATTACATTTCGGAATGGCCGGAAAGTTATTCCTATCGGGCAAGGAACTTGGAAGATGGGAAAACGGCGCAACGAGGAGATACAAGCTCTACGCCGAGGTGTCGAATTGGGTATGGCGCTAATTGATACGGCAGAAATGTATGGCAATGAAGATTTGGTAGGTAAGGTTGTACGAAGTTGTCGCGATGACGTATTTTTGGTGAGTAAAGTCCTACCGGATAATGCAGGTTATGATGGTACGAAACTGGCTTGTGAGCGAAGTCTGCGGCGACTTGGCACGGATTATATAGATCTTTATTTGTTGCATTGGAGGGGACATTACCCATTTGCCGAAACTGTCCGAGCGATGGTGGAGTTGCAACAGGAGGGTAAAATCGCCTCGTGGGGGATGAGTAATCTCGATGTGCTTGATATGGAGAAGATTGTCTCCCTCCCGCATGGAGAGGATTGCGCAGCAGACCAAGTCCTTTATAATCTGAAAGAGCGTGGTATCGAATATGATCTTATGCCGTGGTGCGAAAATCACCAAATACCGATTATGGCATACACGCCATTTGGAGAAGGAAATCTTCGGAATCATGAAGTTTTGCAAGAGATCGCTGTACGGCATGGCGCTACTTCCTCGCAGGTAATGCTGGCATGGATTATGAGAACCCCCAATGTAGTAGCTATTCCGAAAGCAAGCAATGTCGCGCATGTAGAAGAGAATGCTCGCAGCCTTAATATAAACCTGACGGAAGACGATTTGCGGGAAATCGATAAGGCATTTCCCGTGCCGAAAAAAAGGATACCGTTAGTCGGTTGGTAAAGAGTGGTATTGATTCGGAAAGTGAAAAATTTCGATATAGTTTGATAAACAAATAAAACAAGATATGAAACCTTACATAATTTGCCACATGATGAGTTCGGTCGATGGTCGCATCGATTGTGATATGACCGAGAAAATAGGAGGCGATGAGTATTACGAAGTATTGAAGAGACTGGATTGTTCTTCGGAACTTTCGGGCCGGGTAACCATGCAGAAGCATTTTGCTATGCCAGAATTGTTTATGCTGGCAGATGCCGAGCCTGTTGGCCGGGAATCGTTTTATGAAGCCGAATCGTCTCGCGGTTACAGTATTGCTGTCGATTCGAAAGGACGGCTTTGTTGGTCCGATAATCGTTACGATGAAAAACCTTTATTGGTTTTTACAAGCGAGCAAGCCCCGAAAGAATATTTCGAAGCACTTCATCGTCAGAATATTTCATGGATAGCCGCAGGAAAAGAGCATGTCGATTTGTCGCGTGCGGTCGAAATTTTGAACGAACAGTTCGGTGTAGACCGTCTTGCTGTGGTGGGAGGAGGAAATATCAATGGAGCATTTCTTAGAGAAGGTCTGATCGACGAGGTAAGTATCGTGGTAGGTGCCGGTATTGATGGCCGTCGGGATATGACAGCCGTGTTTGATGGTATCGATGACCCGTCTTTTCCTACTACCATACTTCGGCTGATTGGAGTGGAACGAGTCGGTGAAAATTCCGTGTGGTTGCGGTACGCATTTCGGTAAGTATCGTTTTATTCCCTGAATTTTGGGTGCGGTTTGTTTTTAAGTGTTCCCGAAATTTTGTCATTCCAAGTGAGGCCGGTAGGCCGACGATGGATTATATAAGAGTATCATTGGATTGAGATTCTTTTGCATTCTGCTCTAAGTGAAATATCTGTTATTTTGAGCGAATGCGCAGAATCTCATTATTCCTTATTTTAGGGTAGGAAATTTTCCTGCATTGCTTTCCGTCGGAGTTAAAGATTGTTTATGACGATAATTGTCGTGTAAAGAGGAAAACAAAGCCTTTCTGCAAAAAAAAGTGGAATCGTGCGGCAATTCGTCGAAAATCGTTACCTTTGCCTCTTATGAAATGGATCGACAGCATAAAGCCAATCATTCATCATAAAAAGGTGGCCATGCCGTCTCCGGAGGAGATGGAGCGTTTTGCCGCCGAGGGAAAGATGGTGCTCCGTACCGAAGACCTTGTAAAAAAATACGGGCAGCGTACGGTGGCCAATCATGTGTCTATCAATGTGCGTCAGGGCGAAATCGTAGGTTTGTTGGGCCCGAACGGTGCCGGTAAGACGACGACGTTCTATATGACGACAGGGTTGATTACGCCCAACGAAGGCCGCATCTTTCTCAATGACCTCGATATTACGTCGTTTCCAGTTTATCGTCGGGCGCAGTATGGTATCGGGTATTTGGCTCAGGAAGCTTCGGTATTCCGGAAGTTGTCAGTAGAAGATAATCTGATCGCCGTTCTGCAAATGACTGGTAAAAGCAAGGAGTATCAGAAAGAAAAGCTCGAAAGTCTTATTGCCGAGTTTCGGCTCGAAAAAGTGCGTAAGAATTTAGGCGACCGCTTATCGGGGGGGGAACGCCGTCGTACCGAAATAGCCCGTTGTCTGGCTATTGACCCGAAATTCATTATGCTCGATGAGCCGTTTGCGGGTGTCGACCCCATTGCGGTAGAAGATATTCAGTATATCGTTTATAAATTGAAAGAGAAAAATATCGGTATTCTTATTACCGACCATAATGCCCCGGAAACATTGAGTATTACCGATAGGGCATATCTCCTTTTCGAAGGCAAGATATTGTTTCAGGGAACCTCCGAAGAGTTGGCTTCCAATCCGGTTGTGCGGGAGAAATACTTGGGACGTAATTTTATATTCCATCGGAAACAATTCGACCACCTCGAAGGAAAATAATTAAGGTGTGCCGGTTGCTTCGGGCTATCGGTTCGGTAAATGGAGGTTTTTCGAGTCTTTTTGCCGTTTGAGGCGGCGTTGTAGAATCCATATCATTATTACGGTAATCGAAGTGCTGACTACGATCCAGCCTGCATCGCCCGAAGATGTGCCGACGGCATCGAATAGACTGTCGTTATTGTCTGTCCCCCAAATATAGGCGCCGATGACCGAGAGGCTGTTGTTGAGGGCATGAGCGGTTACGGGTAGCCATATATTACCCGACCATACCAAAAGATACCCGAAAAAAGCTCCTAATAGCATACGGGGGACGAAACCGTAAAATTGGAAATGTATGGCGCTGAAAATTATGGCAGTTGTCCATACGGCGATATGACGGTTACGAAACTTTTCGAGAAAGAGGCGCTGGACGATTCCCCTGAACACAAATTCTTCTCCGATACCGGTTAGGACGCCGACGATCAGTATCATGATCGTCAAGTCTCCGATATTCGACATCTGTAACATGTGGCGGGTCATTTCTTGTGCACTGGCTTCTTGTGCTTTCAACCAATTTTCGATATTCGAGAGTGCCTCCGGTAGGATTATCGATTCGTTCCATTCGATGATGAGGTTCATCATCGGGATAGAGAAAAGCATACATAATACGATGCCTATGACGGCTCCGATACCCGGAGACCGGTCGGCTTGCAGGTACTTGACGGGATTTCCGCCGAAAAGGTAGGCGGCGCATAGTGCCGGGAGAATAAAAAGTATGATGTCTTGTGCCGTCAGTGCCACGCGAGTGAGGCTTATTCCTGAGAAAATAAACGATAGAAATACCGTAAGAAGCGATACAAAGCATAAACACAGCAACTCGATTCCTATAAAAATCAGGAATTTGACGGTAAAAGAAGATTGGGCGAAGTGGTTGTAAAGAATGTGCATGGCGTGAAATTATAGAGAAGAGCTTTCGGCAATGATGATACAGATGATAAACAGCAGAGTGAATAGCAATTGGTTACGGGCGGTTGCTCCCAAAACCCGATTTAACTCCCGGCCCGACCATTTTCCCATATCCCGATAATTTTTGATATGTACTGTCAGATAAGCAAGAGGAAGTATAAAGCCGGCGATCCCTGCTGCAATCCAAAACTTCATGACCAGTAAAAGGGCGACAATACCGCTTGCCAAATATGCTGCGCGAGCGAATTTCCGTCCGAAAAGTACAACGGTCGTATGTTTTCCTGCTGCGCGGTCGTCGTCTATATCCCGGTAATTGTTCACGATAAGAATATTGACCGATAACAGCCCCATTGCCGCACTGCAAAGGAATACATCGGGGTCGAATGTCAGAGTTTGTACATAGTAAGATAAGTTTACGGCCGCCAGCCCGAAAAAGATCCATACGGTCAAATCACCCAACCCGTGGTAGGAGAGCGGATAGGGTCCTGCCGAGTATGCCAATGCAGCGACGGCAATTATCCCGCCGGCGAGAATCAGCCACCAACCGCCGACAGGTATGAGCATACACCCTAAGATGCAAGCCGCTCCCAATGTCGCTATTGTTGCCGCAAGCATGGCACGGGGGGAAATGTCGCCCGAAGTTACGGCCCGGCGAGGTCCTATGCGGTCGGCTTTATCGCTTCCGTTACGGTAGTCGAAATAGTCGTTGCCGAAGTTTGAGGCGATCTGTGCCAACAAAGCGAAAAAGAAACATATGGCGGCGATTCCCCAGTGTGCTTTCTCATGAGCCCATGCTAAGGCCGTTGCTGCAAGTACTGGGCTTACCGAGGTAGGCCATGTACGGGGGCGGGCTGCGTTTATCCAGACTTTTATATCGGCCATTATCTTGAATTGAAGTTATCGTTATGATGAGAAATTTTTCAAAAGTACGTATTTAAGATGAAACCCGAGGTGAAGACATGAAATTTTTTCCTACATTTGACACAAATTTGATTTCATCTTTAAAATCTTAAAACCGAACCGATATGTTTTCAGGAATCGTAGAAGAAGCCGCTCCGGTTGTGGCATTGCGCCGCGAACAGGGCAATCTGCATCTGACTCTTTCGTGCAGTTTCACCAGTGAATTGAAAATCGATCAGAGTGTTGCACATAACGGGGTGTGTCTGACTGTTGTCGGCATCGATGGAGATACCTATACGGTAACGGCGATACAGGAGACGCTTGATCGCAGTAATTTGGGATTGTTGAAAACCGGCGATAAAGTGAATCTCGAACGTAGTATGCTTATGAACGGTCGTCTCGACGGGCATATCGTTCAGGGACATGTCGATTGTACAGCCCGGTGTACGAAGGTGGAAGAGGCCGATGGCAGTTGGTATTACACGTTTGTATATGACTCTACTCCCGATATGGTACGTGAGGGATATACGACTGTCGAGAAAGGGTCTATCACGGTCAATGGCGTGAGTCTTACCGTTTGTAATTCCCGACCCGGCAGTTTTCAGGTTGCCATTATACCCTATACCCACGAACATACCAATTTCCATCAGATTGCCGAAGGAAGCGTCGTGAATTTGGAGTTTGATATTGTAGGTAAGTATATCAGCCGCATCATGACTTACGGAAAGTAACCTTTCGGAAAAGATTTGGAAATGGAACGATTTCTCGATCTGGTCAAGCAGCGTCAGAGCGATCGTAGGTACGATCCCGAAAAAACTGTCGAGCCGGAAAAATTGGCCCGTATCATAGAGGCAGCCCGTCTTGCGCCTTCGGCTTGTAATGCGCAGCCGTGGCATTTTGTCGTAGTCGATGATCCCGATTTGAAGAACCGAGTGGCCGATGCTGCGGCCAACCGGGTATTGGGTATGAATCATTTTACCAAACAAGCACCCGTGCATCTGCTTGTCGTGGAAGAGGCGGGAAATATTACGTCAACGCTTGGAGGTTGGATAAAACGTAAGCATTTTCCGCGTATCGACATCGGTATAGTTGCGGCGCACATCGTGTTGGCGGCCGCCGATGAGGGGTTGGGGTCATGCATTGTCGGGTGGTTCGATGAGGCTGCGGTGCGTAAAGTGCTGGCGATTCCCTCGGGAAAACGGGTATTGCTCGATATTGTTATCGGTTATTCGGCCGATCCTTTGCGTGAAAAATCCCGGCGTTCGGTCTGCGAAGTCGCTTCTCGTAACCAATATGATATGCCTTACGGCGAATAATGCCGAAAACACTTTGATGCCCTTTTTTTTTACATTATTTTTGCGAAATAATTCAATTCCTATGAGCGATCAACGATATAACCTGAGAGGTGTTTCTGCCTCGAAAGAAGATGTACATAATGCCATAAAGAATATCGATAAAGGTATATTCCCGAAAGCGTTTTGTAAGATAATTCCCGATATTTTGGGGGGCGACCCGGCTTATTGCAATATCATGCATGCCGACGGGGCCGGGACCAAATCGTCTTTGGCATATATGTATTGGCGAGAGACGGGCGACCTTTCGGTATGGAAAGGCATTGCGCAAGATGCGCTCATTATGAATATCGACGACCTGTTGTGTGTGGGTGCTACCGACAATATCTTGGTGTCGTCTACCATCGGGCGTAACAAATTGTTGGTGCCCGGAGAGGTTATCTCCGCCATTATCAATGGAACCGATGAGTTGCTGTCCGAGTTACGCGATATGGGTGTCGGCGTGTATGCGACCGGCGGGGAGACAGCCGATGTCGGAGACCTTGTGCGGACCATTATTGTAGATAGTACCGTAACCTGTCGTATGAAACGCAGCGATGTGATAGATAATGCGCATATACAATCGGGCGATGTGATTGTAGGTATGGCCTCGTATGGGCAAGCCACGTATGAGAAATCCTATAACGGCGGTATGGGCAGTAACGGCCTTACTTCGGCAAGACATGATGTCTTTGCCAAATATTTGGCCGGGAAATATCCCGAAAGCTATGATGCCGCCGTTCCCGACGATTTGGTCTATTCGGGTGGACTGAAACTGACCGATGCTATCGAAGGTCTCGGTATCGATGCCGGCAGATTGGTACTTTCACCTACGCGTACCTATGCTCCTGTCATCAAGAAAATGCTCGATGTCATGCGTCCCTGCATTCATGGTATGGTGCACTGTTCGGGCGGAGCTCAGACCAAAGTCATGCACTTTGTCGAGAATATGGAAGTGGTAAAAAACAATTTGTTCCCTGTTCCGCCGCTTTTCCGTATTATTCGGGAACAGTCGGGAACCGACTGGCAGGAAATGTATAAGGTCTTCAATATGGGACATCGTATGGAGGTGTATTTGGCACCCGAACATGCGCAGGAGGTTATCGATATTTCTCATTCGTTCGGTATCGACGCGCAAGTGGTCGGTTACGTAACGGCTGCTGAGAAAAACCGACTTGTCATCGAGTCGGAGTTCGGTCGTTTTGAGTATTGATTCATAATGTCCGGCCGCGGTTTACGTGCGTCGGATTGGCGCTTGAAATAAAAATCCACAACGGGAAAACCCGTTGTGGATTGTATAGATGAATCATGGAACCGGACAAAGAATGTTTCAATGGAAAAAGATTCCGGCAAGTAAATATTTGAGAGAATATTTTGTTATCGGAAATTCTTATTGCCTATATAAATTCCATAGGTATGGACTGGTTCGATTTTAGTCAACGATTGCCGCTTACCGACCCGACGGCGATATTTCTACTTGTATTACTTATAATACTGTTCGCTCCTATCGTATTGAACAAACTTCATATTCCGCATATTATCGGAATGATTTTGGCGGGAGTCATTGTGGGTGAGCATGGTTTTAATATTTTGGTACGAGACAGCAGCTTCGATCTGTTCGGTAAGGTAGGACTGTTCTATATCATGTTCTTGGCCGGATTGGAAATGAACATGAGCGATTTTCGGCAGAATCGCGGAAAGGCGATGGTATTGGGAGTGCTGGCCTTTGTTATACCCATAAGTATCGGGCTGGTAACAAACATGGTTTTGTTGAAGTACGGTCTGTTGACCTCGATACTGCTGGCCAGTATGTATGCGTCGCATACGTTGGTTTCCTATCCTATTGTTATACGTTATGGCATATCTCGGCAGCGTAGTGTAAGCATTGCCGTAGGCGGTACTGCCGTAACCGATACTTTTACGCTTTTGGTCCTTGCCGTTATAAGCGGATTATTCAGAGGAGAGTCCGACGATTTGTTTTGGCTGTGGTTGGTTATCAAGTTTATTCTGGTCGGGGTATTGATTACCTTTTCTTTTCCGCGTATCGGTCGGTGGTTTTTCAGGAAATACAACAATGGTGTTATACAATTTATATTTGTATTGGCGCTGGTGTTTTTGGGTGCGGCTTTGATGGAGTTGGCTGGAATGGAAGGCCTTCTCGGTGCGTTTGTCGTAGGACTGGTATTGAATCGCCTGATACCCCACGTATCGCCCTTGATGAATCATCTGGAATTTGTTGGGAATGCTCTTTTTATACCCTATTTCCTTATCGGGGTGGGTATGATGATCGACGTGCGGGTGATTTTGGGGCATGGAAATGCGTTGCTTGTGGCAGCGGTCATGATTGGTGTGGCTTTGCTTGGTAAATGGATTGCTTGCTGGCTGACACAGAAAATTTATCGAATGTCGTCGGTCGAACGTATATTGATGTATGGATTGAGCAATGCGCAGGCGGCAGCTACTTTGGCGACTGTATTGGTCGGGTATAATATTGTCCTGCCTACGGGAGAAAGATTGTTGAATGACGATGTGTTGAACGGTACGATTTTGTTGATACTTGTTACCTGCGTTGTGAGTTCGTTTATTACCGAGAGAGCCGCCCGTCGCATGGCGATAGATAAAAGTTTGGAGAGCCGCACACCTTGCAGACAGGAGCGTATATTGATACCTATTGCAAATCCTTCTACGGTCGGCAATTTGATAAATCTTTCATTGGCGATACGGGATTCCGGTCAGGAAGAAAATCTGTTGGCACTGAGTGTTATCGATGACGTTGATAATTCGACGTATGCTGAGATGCAGGGAAAACACAATTTGAGAAAAGCCGCGAAGATTACGGCAGCCGTCGATGTTCCGTTGAGGGAGATTGTTCGTTATGATCGGAATATCGTCAGCGGAATTGTCCATGCGACCAAGGAGTACGGTATAACCGATGTCATTATCGGTATGCATTGTAAAAATTGTGCAGGAGATACGCTTTTCGGCAATTTGACGGGGGCGTTGTTGGAGGACTTGTATCAGGAGGTAATGATTGCGCGTTTTTTGATGCCGGTCAATACATTGAGGCGTATTATTGTTACGGTTCCTGCCAAGGCCGAGTATGAACCGGGTTTCTTGAAGTGGGTAGAACAGATATGTCGGTTGGCGACGGCTTTGGGAGGAGGTGTTTATTTTTATGCAGGGAAAGATACAAATACCGCTTTGCAAAAATGGATACGAGAAAACTATAAACAAGTTACGCCCTTTTTCGAAGATATGGATGGATATGAAGATTTGCCGGAGATTTCTCCAAAAGTAAATTCCGACCATCTCCTCATTATTGTTGCGGCTCGGCAAGGAACTGTTTCTTATGATGGTTCACTGGAACAGTTGCCCGATTATATCGACCGATATTTTCCCGACCGTAACATAATCGTTTTGTATCCCGATTTGTCGGACGGTTAGGTTAGGATTCCTTTGGTAAAAGGATAGTTCATGATTTATTTAGAGGATAGACCCAGAAGAGCACTTGCTTCCCCTAATATGTGTTCGGGGTGGCCCCGTAAAATGATTTTCCCTCTTGGATCGATAAGCAATGATGTGGGATAGCCGTCGATTGCATATTGGCGGCTCACGGATAATTTCCCTTGATTGTTTTCTTCGAGAACTTGAATCCAGTTGAGATTATCTTCTTCAACGGCCTTTTTCCAATTCTTTTTATTCGCTTCGTTACAGGCTATGCCTATCATGATGATAGAACTGTCGGACGGTAGGGTATGGTTGAATGCTATGAGCTTAGGAGACATCATGCGGCAAGGTCCGCACCAAGACCCCCAAAATTCCAAAAATACGTGTTTCCCTTTGTAGTCCGATAGTCGTATTGAATCTCCGGTTAGTGATAAAAGTGTAAAATCGGGAGCAAGTCCACCCGGTTGAGTCGATCGAAATATTTGCAAATGATTGCTGACCGCTATGCCCGGCACACTTTTCTGTACTCGTGGCGTTAATTGTCGGAAACGTTTTTCTAGTTCTTTTTCATTGACATAGCGTATAATAGCTGCCGAGTATGCAAAATCGGGATGTGTATCGGCAAATTGTTGTTCCATGGAGTCTACGGTCATCAACATACGGTTCGATTTTTTGATCAATGTTCGTCGTAATGGGTCGGACGGGGACCGACCGATACCGTCTTGCTGTATGAGTAGAGCACTGTCCATCAAATTGAATGCCGGTCTCAAATCGGGCGTTTCATATAGACCGCCGGTAATTTTTAGGTAGTGGAAATTGTCGGTAGATCCGGAAAGGTGGAGAGATGCGTATCCTTCAAGAAAGAGACGGAATCTGTTTCCTCGGTGATGTTCGATTTTTATTTTCTCGTTTTTAGGACAGTGAGCTAAATATGCCCATTGGTCTGTCGCTTTGGTATATAAGTCGAAATGATTTTTCTTTTCTACGATGGTCGAATCGGATATGTAAATTTCATCGGTAATCGGGTCGATCAACCCCAAAATAATGCAATCACCCGGTTCCAAACCTTCAATCTGGCCTGAGAGATAATTTTGTTTTTCTCCACAAGAAACGAAGAGAAGAAATATAAGTCCCCACAAAAGGAAAGAATGTTTGATTTTCATGACGGATGCTTTTTATATTACGTTTGTTAGACGTAAAAATGAGAAAAAGGTTACACCTTTTGTGAGAAAAATATTGCAGTGTAATTTCTTATTTTGTTATCTGTTCGAGATGCTTTTACCGGTTTGGACCGTTCCGTCGGAATAGATGTTTTTGATGATAGTTATCCCTTCTCCGGGAGTTGATAAGGGTCTTCCGTCGATGGAATAATATCGGGTTGAGATAAGTTGGGTATCGTTTGTTGTCGAATAGATGGAACTGGTAGGATTGAGGTCTACATCACCCAGTTGGTAGACTTCGGCAGCGGCCAATAGGAAACATCCTATGCCGAAATCTTCGAAGTCGGGGATATGTGTTCGCGTTACCGGTTGCCCGTCTTCGGGTTTTGAACCGGTCCCTTGTACGTAACCCAGAAATCCATTGTTGGCTACCGCTTTGTGGCAGAGGGCATTCCAGCCTTTTACCACATAAGGTATATATGTCGTGCTGTCGAGTAATCCCGTGCGTATTCCGTAAGCCATACCTGCTATGAAAAGTGCTGTGCCTGAGGTTTCTGGACCTTCTGCTTCGGTAGACCCGTAGTTCGACGGGGCTGCGAGGCTGACCGGCCAAAAGCCGTCTTCGCGTTGGCATTTAGTGAGAGCTTCGGACATAGCGGTGAAGTCTTCCATGTATCGATCTTTATGGCAAACCGTGTCGGGAGCGTATTGGAGTACCCGCATCAGGGCGGTGTAAACCCAGCCGTTTCCGCGCGACCAATAACAAGGTTTATCGGTTTCAACTTTGTCGGTGTAAGGAGGATCGAATTGATAGTCCCGATACCATAATCCGTCTGTTTCATTGAAAAGCGGGGCACCTTTTCCTTTCCCTTTGCTCGATTTGCCGGTGTCGCCCTGTTTATCTCGGGTAAACATATACATATCGTACATGTATTCAAAATAACGGTCATCATTTTCGATCGAGCCAAGTTGGGCGTAGATGGGCATAGCCATGTGTACGGCATCTACCCAATACCAGTCGTCGATACTTTTTCGCTCGTACATCAGGGCATCGATATGATTTTTAATATGTGTTTTACGGATTGTTTGCAAGGTGTCGAGCATATACATGTCGAGATATGCCATTCCACAGCAATGGAAATCGGCATTGGTCGGAGCTTTGGTGTCATTTGATATCCATTTGTGGAAGTCTCCCCATTCTTGTGTATAGTCATACCATTTTTCGACGGGAGTCTGTCGGTACATCGACATAAGGCCTTCGTAATATACTCCTCGCGTCCAGATGCGACTGTTTCTTTTCTTTCCTCCGACGAAGGAATTGGCTGTCGGGTCGGGATAATTCCGCATAAAATAGTCGTTTACCAACGAGGCGTAGTAGAATGTGGAGTCGCGCGATATGACTTTTTCTATATCGCATTTTTGTAACTCGGTATATGGATAAGCGATCGCCCCGTAAAATAAGAATAATGAGAGCAAAAATAATTTGTGTTTGATCATGGTTAAAAATATTTTATTGTAAATATATTATTTATTATTGTATGTTGTGCTTTATTGTATGAGAAATACATATAGGAAAAAGATTCCTATAAACACAAAACTCGTAAAAGAATAAAAAAAAGTGGTTATGGAGGAAAAATAATGATAGAGACCGTATGAATTATCGTTTTTTTTCATACTTTTGTAGGTAAAAACGTTGAAATAATGTTGGATTCTCGCATAGAACATATAAATGCGACGCTTGCGGAGTTGACCGAGTTGATGCAACTTGTATCCGAAAGTTATCCCGAAGTGCCAGCCATTTTATGTAAAATTTCTCTTGAAAAAGGTGAATCTTTGTGTGAGGAATTACGAGCATTAAACACTGTTAAAGAGACTATTCCGATGGTTGAACAGACGGCGGAAAAAGTCGAAAGCGGCGAAGCGTCGTTGCTTGTTTGCGAAAATGCGGAAAGAAACGATATCCCGATGTGCGATACTGTTTCAAAGGAGAATAAGGAGTACGGAGAATCTTTCTCCCATTCGGAAGAAAAAGATATTCCTGATGTGGAAACGAGTTCACTTGTTTTTTCTTGGGACGCTACGGATGAGGAGTTTTGTCTTTTTGATCGGATTCCCGAAATGCAGGATTCTGAAAGAACCGATGATATTTTACCGCAATCGTATTGTGAGGTTTCTCGGGAATCTTCGGGTTCGGAAGAGAGTAGGGAAAAAAAAGATATTCCATTGCTCGATAAAATCGTTGCCGGAAATCAGGAAGATGCCGTATCTCCCGAAGAAAAGGAAGGAGATTCTTTGTCGGAATTTCATAGCGAGGAGATGATAACCGTTTCGGGCGAAGAGAATTCTTTGGAGGAAAAGCCGGAGTCTGATGTGCCGGAAGAAGGTATGGAGATGATTGTTCACTCCGAAGAAAGCAAACCGGATTATCGGGAATTACAAAAAATGATGAGTATCAATGATCGCTTTTTGTTTCGTCGGGAGTTATTCGATAACGACGGCGATTTGATGGCTCAAACCATTGAAGAACTCAATCATATAACGTCGTACGAAGAGTCGTTGACGTATCTGCAAAATCGTTTTGCATGGGATTTCGAGTCTGAGGCTTTTGAATTGTTGCGTTCTTTGTTACAGCAACGTTTTGAATAGAAGCGATTATGTCGAAGCTTTATATCGTACCCACACCGATAGGCAATCTCGAAGATATGACGATGAGAGCTATCAAGGTTTTGCAGGAGGTAGATTGCATCTTGGCCGAAGATACCCGTACCAGCGGTATCCTGATGAAACATTTCGATATTAAGACCCGTATGCAGTCGCATCATAAGTTTAATGAGCATAAGACCGTAGAGGCGGTTGTCGAGCGTTTGAGAGCAGGCGAGACCATAGCGCTGGTTTCCGATGCAGGAACGCCGGCTATATCCGATCCCGGTTTTCTGTTGGTGCGTGAGAGCCGTAAGGCAGGAATACCTGTTGAGTGTTTGCCCGGGGCGACAGCTTTTGTACCGGCTCTTGTCGATTCAGGATTGCCGTGTGACCGGTTTACGTTCGAAGGTTTTCTTCCTCAGAAAAAAGGTCGGGCAACTCGTTTGGGGGAATTGGCGACTGAGCCTCGGACAATGATTTTTTACGAATCTCCGTTCCGGTTGGTGAAAACCCTCGTACAGATGTCCGAAATATTCGGGGTACAGCGTCGGGTCTCGGTAAGCCGCGAAATCTCCAAAATACATGAGGAGACTTTTGACGGGACATTCGAAGAGGTGATTGCTCATTATACGCAGCAGGAGCCGCGAGGAGAGTGCGTAATCGTGGTGGCTGGTGTCGCCGATGAGAAAAAAGATAAAACCAAAATAAAAGAAAAAGAAGAATTAGACAATAATTAAAAAACAACTCTTAAAACAAGTAGATTATGAAAAAAGTAGTATTAAGTATGGCAGCCCTTTCGATGCTTTTCTTCGTAGCATGCCAGGGTCCGAAAAAAGAAATCGCTCGTTTGCAATTTCAGAACGATTCTATCGCGCAAGTCAATACACGGTTGGCTTCCGATATAGAGGAATTGTTGCAAATGATAGACGAGATCGAAGCAAATTTTTCTCAGATTACGAAAACCGAGGCTGCTTTGAATCAAGCTCAAGGTGAACGTCTGAAAGCTTCTATCGCTCAGATTATCGAGCAATTGAAAGACAATCAAGAAAAAATCGCTACGCTCGAAAAACAAGTAAGGAACCGCAATTACAACATTGCCAGCTTGAAGAAAACCGTTGAGCGTCTCAAAGCCGAAAACGAGGAAAAAGCAGCTATGATTACGGCTCTCCAAGCCGAGCTCGCACAACGTGATGCTCAAATCAAAGAACTTGACGCTTCGATCGCTTCTTTGAACAGCAAACTCGATGCCCTCTCGAATGAGAATAAAGATCAACAAGATCAACTCAATGCTCAAGACCAAGCTCTCAACACGGTATTCTATACGATCGGTACCAAAAAAGAACTTAAAGCCAAAGGCATTCTCGAAGGTGGTATCCTCAAAGTTAGAACTCTTCAAGGTGTAGTAAACGATGCCGACTTTACCAAAGCCGATCTGCGCAATGTATCTTCTATTCCTTTGAATGTGAAGAAAGCTACTCTTATGACTTCTCACCCCGAAGGTTCTTATACGTTTGTGAAAGAAGGTAAAGTTATCACCGAACTTTCTATCACCAACCCCGAAGAATTCTGGAGCGTATCGAAATATCTCGTAATCCGTAAATAATTGCGGATAGGGAGTGGCTGCGATTTCTTTACGGCATGTCTTCATCGATCTCGATGACACTTTATGGGATTTTAAGCGAAATTCCTATGGCGCATTAAAAATTGCGTATGACAAGTTTTCACTGGCCGGTTACTACCCATCATTCGATGATTTTTATCGGATATACAGTGAAAAGAATGCCGAACTTTGGAATCTTTATCATCACAGTCGCATCTCACGCGAAGAATTGATTGTCGAGCGTTTTCGTTATCCTTTACAGCGGATAGGCGTTTACGACGAGAAAATCATTCCCGAACTCAATCAGACCTATCTCTCGGCATTGTCCGAGCAGATAGGTCTGCATTTTTATGCCCGGGAGCTTCTGCAATATTTGTCTCTGCGTTATACGCTTACTTTGTTGAGTAACGGATTCCGGGAAGTACAATATCGAAAACTCGATAATGCGGGTCTGCGGTCGTTTTTCGACCATATTGTCCTCTCCGACGATGTCGGTTTTTTGAAACCCCACTCCGGAATATTCCGCCATGCGCTTGCATTGCTTTCGGCGACGCCCGATTCTGTCGTGATGATAGGAGATAATTACGAGGCCGATATTTGCGGTGCCGCCCGGGTAGGAATAAAACAAATCTATTTCAATCCCGGGAATAAACCGCTTCTGCAAACATGTACGAGCGAAGTTCCCGTCAATCGGGCATACGTGGGTCGTACATCGCCAAATTATCCGGTTGCTTGCCCTACTTATCAGGTATCTTCTTTGAAAGAGATTGTCGATATTCTCTGACTATGGAAAAAAGTGAGCAGTCCGTAACGGGCTGCTCACTTTTTTATGCCTGAGCAAAGATTGGCTCACAGTTTTCCGATGATGGAACGACGGTTGAGCTGCTCTATCAGTTGTTCTTTATAAGAGTCGGAGATGGGAATATATGTTTTCCCGAAAACGATACGGTTCCGTTCTATGACTTTGATTTTTTCCATGTGTACAATAAATGAGCGATGTACACGTACAAATTTCTGTTCTGGCAGTTGTTCTTCGAGCGATTTGAGGCTCATGAGGGAGAGTACGGGGTGCGGCTCGTTCTCGATATATATTTTTACATAGTCTTTCAGGCCTTCTATATAGAGTATTTTATCGAGGTCGATTTGTATTAGTTTATATTCGCTTTTGACAAATATCGATTGCGGTATTATCGGTGCGGAATTCCGATTTTGGTTCAATTCGAACCATTGACGTGCTTTTTCGCAGGCTTGCAGAAAATCGGAATAAGAGAAAGGTTTGAGCAGGTAGTCGAGTGCGTTTACGCGATAGCTGTCTACGGCATATTGTTCGAATGCCGTAGTGAAAATGGTGCGGCAACGATCACCGATGATACGGGAAAATTCCAGTCCGTTGACTTCGGGCATCTGTATGTCGAGGAAGAGCAGGTCGGGTTGTAATCCGTTTGTAATTTCTTCCATTGCTTTTATGGCACTGGTATACGAACCGGCAAGTTCGAGAAAAGGGGTTTTCTCTACATAGTTTTTCAGCAGGCTTACGGCCAGTGGCTCGTCGTCGATGATGGCGCATTTCAGTTTCATGGCTGTACGGGGTGTGTCGATAGTGTCAGTTCGGAGCAATAAGAATATTTATTCTCCTTAGTAGTAAACGTATAATGTCCCGGATATAGTATGTCGAGACGTTTTTTCAGGTTATCGAGGCCGATGCCCGATCCGCTTTTATCATCGCTCCCTTTGGGGAAGCAGCTGTTTTCGATGCGGCAGATGATGCGGTGGCTGTCGTCGTCGACCGAGATGTCGATGTGTACAAACGACGGTTGGGTGTTGCTGACACCGTGTTTGAATGCGTTCTCGATAAGGGCGATAAAGAGGAGAGGTGCCACCTCTATGTGCGAGTATTTTTCTGTCGGCAGGCTTACCGAAAGATCGGTGTTGGAGGCAAGACGCAGGCGCATGAGTTCGACATAATTGTAGATGAAGTCTATTTCTTTCGATAACGGGACGTATCGAGGTGTGTTGTCATAAAGTACATAGCGCATCAGTTTACTGAGTTCGATGACTGCCTGCTGGGCTTTTTCCGGAGATAGGTCGATGAGTGAATATATATTGTTGAGGGTATTGAAAAGGAAATGAGGATTGATTTGACTTTTCAGTGTTTTCAGTTCGGCTTCGACTTTTTCTCTTTCTACCGTTTCGAGTTCTTTCTCGATGAAAATATATCGGCTTGTCATTTTTACGGCAATGCTCATACCTACGGCCAGTATAAGAGGAACCATGTCCCGAAGAAAAAATCCGAAGAAGGCCTGTATGGCAGTTTCTGGCGGCGGCGGAAGCCGGTTGACGTCGATATAATAATGTCGGACGGCAAAAAGGATAAGAGAGACACCTGTGATTAAGAACGTATTGAAGATAAGGAAATATGCCATCGATTTTCTTTTGAAGAGAAATTTATCGATGAGGAGCGTATAATTGACGTAAAAGACAGTAAGCAAGGCCAATGGTATGAGAGAAAACCATAAGTAGTGCCGGAAATAATCTGGAGAGCTATGGTCGGAAAACAACAGAGGGAGACCGAAAATGAGGCCCCACCCTGTTATGTGAATGAAAAGACTGACTCTTTTGTGATTTTTATTTCCGGATTTCATACCTTTTGCGTTATTCATATCGTATGGCTTCGATCGGATCGAGGTCGGCTGCTTTCTTAGCCGGATACCAACCGAAAAATACTCCTGTAACGGTACATACTGCAAATGACAGGATCACGCTCCACGGCTGTATGAGGATAGGCCAGTGTGCGACGTTTTTCACGATCCAGCTGGCTCCGCAACCCAGTATGACACCGATGATACCACCGGTAATGCTGATGAGTATCGCTTCGATGAGAAATTGCGAGAGTATGTCTATCCCTCTTGCGCCGACACTCATACGGAGTCCTATTTCCCGTGTACGTTCGGTTACACTTACATACATGATGTTCATAATGCCGATACCGCCGACGATGAGCGATATTCCCGCTATACAGGCCAGTAAGGTGGTCATGAGGTCGGTTGTCGTGTTGAGCATGGAACTTAATTCCTGCTGACTGCGTATTCTGAAATCGTCTTCGTCCGAGGCTTTCAATTTATGTTCGCGACGTAATATGGTCGTTATTTCATCGATTGCATACTCGGTCATGTCTTCCGATAAAGCCGATGCGAAAATGCCTTGAAGATAGGTAACGGCAAGCAATCGTTTCATGACGGTGGAGTAGGGGGCGAGGACGATGTCGTCTTGGTCTTGTCCGAACGAGTTATATCCTTTCGATTTCAAGACACCGATTACCTTGAAGGGGACTTGATTGAAGCGTATGATTTTCCCGAGCGGGTCTTCCCCGTTGGGAAAAAGATTTTCAACAATGGTTTTTCCTATGACACATACCTTTGCCGAGCTTTGTATATCGGCTTCGGTAAACATACTGCCGTCATCGATTTTAAGCTGGCGTATATCGAGGTAGTCTATGCTTACGCCGGTAACAGACGACGGGTAGTTGTTGTTCCCGCAGATGAGTTGTCCCGAAGAAGATACGTTGGGGCTGATGGCCGAGAGGAATTTTGTTTCGTTGCGTAACGTCGTGTAGTTTTCGAGTTTCAGGGTCTGCATTTCCGACGGGTCGCGACGTACACCGCCCCTCATTTCACCACCCGGGTGAATCATGATCATGTTCGAACCCATTTCCGAGATTTGCGCCTGAATACTTTTCTTGGAACCTTGTCCGATAGCCAACATGGTGATGACCGACGCGACACCGATGATGATGCCCAGCATGGTGAGAAAGGCGCGCAATTTGTTGTTGGCTAAGGCGCGTAAAGCTATTTTGAAGAGATTTGTTACATTCATAGGCTAATTAATCTTCATCGTTTTTGGGCAAGGCGGCCAAAGCTTTTTCTGCCGAAAGAATATCGGGATTCAAGATGTCTTCTATGACATGGCCGTCGCGTAGACGTATGGTACGGCTGCTGTACTGAGAAAGTTCCGGATTGTGGGTAACGAAAATGATGGTGCGGCCTTCCCGGTGGAGTTTCTGGAAAAGAACGAGAATTTCGAATGACGTGCGCGTATCGAGGTTTCCCGTTGCTTCGTCGGCCAAGATAACGGCCGGGTTGTTTACCAATGCACGGGCTATGGCAACCCGTTGCATTTGACCGCCCGACATTTGGTTCGACTTGTGTTCGAGCCGGTCTCCCAGCCCTACGGCTTGAAGTGCCTCTATCGAGCGGCGACGGCGTTCGGAGGCGCTTACCGAGGAGTTGTACATCAAGGGGAGTTCCACGTTTTCTACGGCTGTGGTTTTGGGAAGCAGGTTGTAATTTTGGAATACGAATCCGATTTTCCGGTTTCGTAAAATAGCCCGCGCCGGTTTGCTCATTGTCCGCACCGAGATTCCGTCGAGGAGATATTCTCCGCTGGTCGGAGTGTCGAGGCAGCCCAACGTGTTGAGCAGAGTCGACTTTCCCGATCCCGATGTTCCCATAATCGTAACGAATTCTCCTTCGCAGATGGTGAATGAAACACCGCGTAGTGCGTGGACGATCTCATCTCCGACTTTGAAGTCTCGCTTTATATTTTGCAGTTCGATGACTTTTTTGCTCATAATCGGTTGCACTTGTGATTATTTGCTTTTCTTTTTGTTGCTTCCCGGAGGGCCCGGCATGAAAGGACTTCTTTCCACATCACCTATTTCATTCTCCGCCATTTCTGCCGATACTCCGATGACGGCTTCTTCTATGATGACGGTTCCTTCATCGATGCCTCCGAGGATTTCGGTCATGATGCCATTGCTGATGCCGGTCTGCACAGGGTGGGCAGTGAATGTATTTCCTTCTTGTGACCAGACTTTGGCTTCTCCTTCGCAATCTACGACAATGGCATTTTTATCTACCAGCGGATATTCGGGGGCAAATCTCAAAGCGCGTGCCGGTACGCTCAATACATTTTGCTTGTCGAGGGTATATATCGTTACGTTGGCCGTCAAGCGGGGTTTTAGTTTCAGGTCGGGATTATGGGCCGAAATGACGACTTCGTAAGTGATGACACTTTCGTCGGTTGTCGTACTCGATGAGCTGTTGGTACTGCCCAGTCGTATTTGCGTTACACGTCCTTCAAAAACATCGTTGGGGTAGGCATCGACGGTAAAGGTTACCCGTTGGCCTTCTTCAACGCCTCCTATGTCAGCTTCGTCGACATCGGCCACAACCTGCATCTGTGTGAGGTCGGCGGCGATATTGAACAGCGTAGGAGTCTCGAAACCCGAAGCCACGGTCTGGCCTTCTTCTACGTCGCGGCTTATGACGATACCGTCTATGGGCGAGGTAATGATGGCGTATGAGAGATTGCGTTGGGCTTTGGCCAGTGCGGCTTTACTGCTTTCGAGAGCGCTTTTCGATTTTTTGTAGCTGTATTCCGAGTCGTCGTATTCCTGCTCGCTGATGAGCGATTGTTCGTAAAGGCCCTTGTTCCGTTCGAAGTTTTTCTTTTGGTACTCGTATTCGGCAAGATTTCCGTCGTAGGTCGCTTGTGCCGATGCCAATTCGCTTTCGAGGGTAACTTTATCCATTTCGGCGATAAGTTGCCCCTCTTTTACGACCGAGTTGTAATCGACATATATCTTGTCGATGATACCCGATACCTGAGTACCGACTTCTACTTCGGTTACAGGTTCTATGGTGCCTGTTGCCGTAACCGAGTTGGATATATCGCTACGTCCCACGGCGACGGTAACGTAGGAGATTTGATTTTTCTTTCCTGTGTTGCCGAAAAGGTAGTAGCCCCCTATGGCAGCGACAACAACCACGATAATGGTGATAATGATTCCTTTTTTCATATTTGAGTGTGTTATATGCGTTAGAGAGAGACGGGTTTGTTTTGATATACATTCAATAACAACCGGTTGAGTATAGCCATGTACTTGGCTTGCAATACTTTTTGTTCGGCTATGAGCAGATTATTTTTTTCTGTGAGCAGTTCGAGAGTGTTGGCCATTCCCCGGTTGAACTTTTCCTGTATCAAGTTGTAACTGGCACGGGTTGCTTTTACTTCTTCTTGTGCCGATACATATTGTTCTTGAGCCGCTTTTACTTCGAGATAAAGATTCTCGATGTCGCTCAGTAAGTTTTTCTTGACATTTTGTAGATCCAGTTCGGCCGTAGTTGCGGCGATGCGGGCTTTCGATACGGCCGAACGGGTATCGCGGTTGTTGTATATAGGTATGGAAAGCGACAGGCCTATCGACTCGCTGAGTTTGTTTTTCATCTGGGAACCTGTGTTTCCGTTGCTGGTAGAAAGATGGCCCGTACTGACTCCGGCCGACAGAGAGAGGCTGGGGTAATATCCGGCTTTTGCACTTTTTATGTCGAGTTTGGAAGCCGCTATATTTAATTCGCTGTACTTGATACTCGGCATACAGGCAAGGGCGGTTTGATATATTTCGTTCTGTGTGGCCAACGGTGTGAGTACGTCGGTATCATCGAGTTCGGGAGTTGCGATATTTATGGATTCCTCTATGCCGAGTTCCAATAGTTGTTTGAGAGTGAGTTGGTTTTGAGCCAACGTGTTCTGGGAAACGACGAGTTGGTATTTGTCGCTGCTGTATTGCGATACCAGTTGGGCGTAGTCGCTTTCCGAGAGTGTGCCGGCATTTTTCAGTTTTTCACCCCGTTCGCATTGGGCTTTCGACACTTCTACGGTCTTCTGGTTGATGAGGACAGCTTCCTGCGCATAAAGTATTTGCAGATAGCCCGATATGATGGCCGACTCGATGTTGTCGAATGTTTCTTCAAGCGAAGCCGACTGCATCTGTTCATTGATTTTTTGCGTTTTGATTTGATTCAGTTGCTTTCCTCCGTTAAAGAGTGTCAACGAACCGCGCAGGTTATAGCTGCCCGAAAATTGGTTTTTGTCGCTGCCGCTGTTTCCCGTGATGATGTAATTGTCGAGGTCGCTGTTGTTTGTCTCTTGGAATGGGGTATTATTGTATTGATAGCTGATGCCCGCCGTCAGGGAAGGGAATAACTTGGCCTTCGCATTCTTGGTGTCGATCCGGCTGCTTTCGAGGGAAAGTCGGCTCTGTTTCAGTTCGATATTCTGCTGGTATGCATATTGCAAACAGTCTTCGAGGCTCCATGTTTGCGGTTTTTCCTGAGCCGAAATGGTCAGGGCGGTCAGGAAAAAGCAACCGGCGAGAGTGAATAGACGTTGATATTTCATAGAGTTTCGATAATAAATTATATTACAAAGGTAATGAAACTGTTTTTCTCTTTACAATTACAATGTAGGGAAGGGTTTATTTTATCGACGAATCTCTCCATTTTCTCGGTAAAGGCCGAAAACGACAAAAACCGTCTTTCAAAGACGGTTTTTGTCGGAATAGAATCTTTTACTTTATATAAAAATAAGTATGAGTAACTGAGCAGTAAGTACCCGAAGGAACATGGTCAAAGGATATACCGTGGAATAAGCCACGGCCGGAGCGTCGTTGCCCGATACCTTGTTGGCGTATGCCAAAGCGGGAGGATCGGTCATACTACCCGAAAGCAATCCCATGATTGTGAAGTAATTGAGTTTATAGTACCAGCGGCTGATGATTCCTATAACGAGCATCGGTATGATGGTGATAAAGAATCCCCACAATACCCATAGCAAACCATCGTCGGAGAATACGGTGTCGACAAAATTTCCACCTGCCTCGATGCCGACACTGGCGAGGAAGAGGCATATTCCTATTTCCCGTAACATAAGGCTGGCACTGGTCGAGGTGTAAGTTACCAGTTTCATCTTATGCCCGAATCGACCGATAAGTATAGCCACCACGAGCGGACCTCCGGCCAGTCCGAGTTTCATCGACGATGACATACCCGGTATCGATAAGGGAATGCTTCCCAGCAATATACCGAGGAAAATCCCTATGAATATGGTGATCATATTGGGTTCGTTGAGACGTTTCATCGAGTTCCCCAGCCGAGAAGCCAGCCGTGCTATATCTTCTTGCCGGCCTACGACCGTGAGACGGTCGCCCATTTGCAGTTCGAGGTTGGGGGTAACGAGCAGGTCTACACCGGCACGGTTCAGTCTGGTCGCATTCAACCGGTATCCCATGCGCAGGCGTAACGAACCCACTGTATGACCGTTGTACTCGGGTTTGGTAACGACGATACGTCTCGAAACGATAGGTGAGGGAATAGCTTCCCAGTCCATTTCTACAATCGGACCGATAAATGCTTTCATGGCATCTTCGTCTTCTTCTGAGAGAACGATAAGTAACAAGTCGTCTTTTCCGATGACGGTATTATCGTCGGGTATCATGACCTCTCCTTCTTTCTGTATGCGTGATACGACGAAGTTACGATCTATCAGAAGGGCGAGTTTTTCGAGTGTCCGTCCGACGATGAGGGGATTCTCCACTTTATAAGTAACGATGTGGGGAACCAGAGTGCTGGCCTCTTTTTCGGCTTCCAGACGTTTGGTCTCTTCATCGTTATTGATACGGAAGAGGTAACGGACGATGATCATGGCAAGAATGATACCGATGACGCCCAGCGGATACGCGGCCGCATATCCCGATGCGATTTCGGGAATTTCGGTCAGCTTACCATCGAATTGCAACTGCGAAAGCGTTTGTTGGGCGGCACCGAGACCCGGTGTATTGGTTACGGCACCCGATAGGATACCTACCAGTTCGGGCATCGATACCCGGTCGTGCGATATAGCATAAATGACACACACGACGATAAGGTTCAGCAAGACGACTCCCACTGCAAGCAGATTGAGTTGCATGCCGCCTCTTTTGAAAGAGGAAAAGAATCCCGGGCCTACTTGTAAACCGATGGAGTATACAAAAAGTATCAATCCGAATTCTTTGGTAAAATGCAGTATGTTCTGTTCGGCGGTAAATCCGAAATGGCTGACAAACAGCCCTACGAACAATACGAATGTTACGCCCAACGAAATCCCGAAGATTTTCAGTTTGCCCAAGTATACCCCCAATGCAATAACAAAGGCATACAATATGACCGTATGGGCCACCGAGTTGGTCGCAAACAATAGATTTTGAATCCAGTCCATTGTAATAGTTTGTATGTAAATATTTTATGAAATAAAAAATAAGATTGCCCCGCCTTTGTCCTTGTGTGGAAAAAAGAGAGGGAAACCCTATTTTGAATTGTCGGTGCAAAGGTACGAGTTTTATCGGTATTCCAAAAAGTTTATGTGTCGTATTTTTATACAAAATGTTTTTGTTCCCGGCTTTCTTCCTTATTCTGTAAAGAAAATACTACTTTTGTAAATACGTTTTGAAAATAAGAGATCGAGTCATGGATAAAATGGGACGGGAGGCGATCATCAGCATCGGGTCAAATGTCCCCGATAAAAGAGAGCGTGTAGAGAAAGCCTGCGAAGAGTTGAAAAATCGTTTTTATTCTTTTCAAGTATCTTCGATATATACAACTCCGGCGGTGGGACGTTGTGCGGGGCAGCCCGACTATTGCAATGCCGTAGCCCGATTTTCGACGACCGATGATTATGAAACTTTGAGATTGTTTTTTAAAACAATGGAAAGTGATTACGGACGTGTCCGACATTCTGATGCTGTAGCACTCATACCTCTCGATATAGATATTGTCATGTGGGACGGGGCGGTGTTGCGGCAACGGGATATGGGGCAGGAGTATATGCGTATCGGGCTGGAACAGTTGGGGCTGCTCTGAGATAGTACAATTTGTCGGCCCAATATGGTATTTGTAAGAAAAGGCATCGAAAATTTTCGATGCCTTTTTTGTCGGAGTTTTAATACTGCCATGCAAAATGAGCTGGACTTACGCCGGTATCGGCTTTCCATTTGAGTGTTCCGTCGGGGTTGAAGCAGTAAATGGTTCCGCTGTTGCTATAATCACCGGCATCGGTCAGATATACTTCTTTGGTGTCGGGATCCACGGCGATGCCATAGAGCGATGTCAGAGTTGTTTCGTCGGTAATGAATCGGGCTTCGGCGATTTCGCGTGTATTCAGGTTGATGGTATGGTAGCTATATGCATAAGAGTTGGTTTCATAACTATACTCCGATGCATAAGTATAAGCGGTATCTCCGACAATACACAGATCGGTAACGGCGATATTCAGCGTGTCGGAAACAACGTCGTTTTCCGTATCTATGACGTAAAGATTGGCGGGTATATCAACGTAGTTTCCGCGAGAACTTACATAGAGGTGGCCTTTGTTGTCACTTCTCAGGCGGAACAGGTTTATGTCTACGGTAATGTTACCGGTTACTGTAAAATCGTTTAAGTCGATGACCGATACGGTATTGTCGTACCCGGCATGCAATCCGCCCGAATTGGCAACATAGAGTTTCCTGTTGACAATAGCCATTTCTTCGGGTTGATAGCCTACATATACCGAATCTACGATTGTCGTCGTTTTCGTGTCGAATTTATATACGGCACCCAAAACTTCTCCATTACCCCAGCTTGCTCCTACATACGAGCTGACATAGGCATAATCGCCGTCGAAGCAGATGAAACGGCCGTTGGGTATATCTACGTCGGCGATATGTTTGGCACTGTCGGCTGTCATGATTTCTACTTTGTGCGAACCGTTCATGACGGCATATAACCTATCTTTGTAGATTTTCAGGTCGTTGCCTGTGTCGCCGAGTTCTTTTATGACGGTCGGATTCCGTTCTGCATAGATATCTCTGCTGTAAATGCCTGTGGTGGCGTCGAAGTAATCGAGTGTGGAGTTGTTTGCCCCCATTTGTCCTTCATTGAGAAGGTAAAAACCTTTTATCCCATCGGAGGTACCGTCGGTTACATTGGAGTTGTTCGACCCGTTGATTTGATTGTCGTCGTCGCGACAGCTGCTCAGGATTGCGAGCAGACAGAGTGTGGATAGAAAGAAAATTTTTTTCATATTTGTATAGTTAAAGTGATTTTAAAGTTCGTTCCGGGCATCGGGTAATTGACGATGACGTCGTAATGTTGGTTGAATAGGTTACTGACTTCGCAGGCGGCTTTGAAGCCTACTTTTTTTATAGAAAAAGTGTGGCTTAGCGCAATGTCGCTCGTGTACCAGGGTTGCAGATAATTTACCGGTATGTTCTCGGAATTGCTGTATCTTTCGCCCGTGTAGATAAAACTGTAATTGAGATTCCATCGTTTCCATGTGCCCCATAATAGTATCGAGCCGCTGTGTTGCGGTGTGTAGGGTATCTGGTCGCCGTAAAATTTGTTTTTGGGGTTGGTAAAATCCTGTGCTTTTTGGTAAGTATAGTTGCCGTGCAGCCCCATTTCTACTTTCCCGAGTTGCCAGACCGTCTGCACGGATATATCGCAACCTCGTATTTCCACACGGCCCAAATTGAGCATGGACCAGCGGAATTGACGTCCGGTCGGGTAAGCGATGATTTTATTGGTAACGATATTATAGTATCCGTCGGCTTGTATTTCCAGCGATCGGAAAAATTTTTGTTTCCAGTTTTTCCGATAAACAATCCCTCCGTCGTACTGGACGGTATATTCCGGTTTGAGATATTTATTCCCGACATCGGTATAATAAAGGTCATTGAATGTCGGCATGCGGAAAGACTTTTTACAGAATGCCCGTACCCGGAAATCGTGTCGGGCGAATGGTTTATAGTTGGCAAAAAGTGCGGGAGAGAATTCGTTTTTCCGGGGAGATGCGGTTATGCGTTTATCCCCGAGCTTGTCTTGTATGAATGTCCCTAACAAGCTGCCTTGTATATGTACCCCTTTCCATTGGAAGGAGGTGGCAATGGCTGCCATTTCGGTGTATCGTGTAGGATAAACGAAGTCGCGCAAGTCGGCATCGAGGTAGTTCCATTGGAAATCGGTCGAGAGAGAAATATCCCACCATGAAAAAAGATGGAACAAATGGGCTGCCGAGAGGTATCCTTCTTGTTGCCGGTAGTGGTTGTGTATATAGATTTCTTTGGGATCATCGCGCAGGTATTCGGTGTAGTCGTAAGCGTATTTGGCATTGACGAGCAATTTATATCGGCCGAAGTCGTTCTGCCAGCTGCCTTGTGTAAAGAAATTTCGATCCCACTGACGTTCACCATGTCGCCATACGTTGTTGAGTATAGGACCGGGAATACCTCTCTCCGAGTCATAATAATAGGCTTTGGCATTCCATTTGCCGTTTGGCGTCGTTCCGAAAAATCCACCTTCGATGCGCAATGATTCGATGTCTCCGTTCTGGCGTACCGCAGTAGTGTCGTATGCCGTAGAGCCGTCGGGCAGGGTTCGGCGATATCTGAATTTATAGCGTCCTGTCGCATATGTGTATTCGGCGTTGAACAGGCTGCTTACCCGGTCATTGATTTTTTGTTCCCATAAAACAGAAGGATTGGCAAGTCCGAATGAACCGCATTTCATCGTTAACCGCAAATGGTATTTTTCATTTGCAGAAAATTGCGGCCGGCGGCTGCGCAGATACACGGCACCCGAATTCCCGAAATCTTTGGCCGACTGGAAGATTTCGCTTTTTTGCCCGTTGTACAAGGAGATTTCCTCCATGTTGTCGAGGGAGAATTTTCCCAAATCTATTTGTCCGTTTTGAGCGTTTCCCAGCTGTATCCCGTCATAAAAGACTCCTACATGGTTGGCTCCCAAGCTACGGATATTTACGGTTTTCAGTCCGCCTACCCCTCCGTAGTCTTTCAGTTGTACCCCCGAGAAATAACGTATGGCATCGGCTACGGAGAAACTGTTGAGACGTCTCAGTTTTTCTCCGGAGAGTTTTTGTGGCGGGATTACTTCGTTTTGTCGGCGGGCGGTAACGGTCAGTTCTTGCAGATGTTGGAGCGAGTCGAGGCGGTTTTGCGCATGTAGAGAGATCGTTTTACCGCCGAACAGGGGTAAAAGAAAAACGACAAACCATCGGAGTCTCTTTATCTGTTTCATGTCAAGAACCGTGTTGTGCGCATTCTCGGCTCTGAAACGGGCAGCCGTAAAAAAGATTCCTTAAAGCTGAAGTCGCGAAAAAATTTTGACATTGTGGCTCAATCAGGCTCTTTCCTCGAAAGCTGTTGAATGCGGAGTGTATGGCAGGTCTTCTGACTTGTTCCTGCAACAAGCAGCCTTCCCGGTAGAAACCAGTGGCTTAGAGATGGCTTGTGCATATGTAATGGAACTCACAGCAGCGGGACTGTCCGGGATTTTCACCCGATTCCCTTTTAATCTCCGTATCCCGATAGGATACATCGAACCAATACGGCTGCAAAGATAAATATATTTTTCGGAGAAATTGAGATATATCGATACAAATTTGATGTCTTGGGATTACATGTTTTTTTCATCGGAAGAATGCTCCTCGTCGCTTTCGACTATTTGTTGCAGGTCGATGGGTTCTTCGGCGACAAAATCGTTTCGGCGGTATTTGCAATCGCTTATCAGACAATGTCGGCAGTGGCTTTCGTTGCAAGAGTCGGCATGTACCGAGAAAGTTATTTTTTCGCCCGATTCCCGTTTTACGATTTCTTCAAGGGATTCGCAGGCTCGATGACCTTGCGCTACTGTATAATACCAGGGAAGAGTGAGGTCGCACTCGATAAAATAGTAAGAGCCGTATTCTAAGATTTTCAGGTTATGTATATCTATCCAGTCGTCTCGTCGGTATTTATTCAGTATAGAAGCCGTTCTCATAAGTTTTTCCGGGTCGGCTTTATCGGTAAGTGTGGCGATTGTTTTGCGTAAAATGGAGATTCCCGTGAAAATGATGAGCCCACCGAAAATCAAGGCCATGAGGCTATCAATGAGAGTTATACCGGTAATTTTTACAAGAATGAGACCGGCGACGAGCCCTATGGTCGAATAGGTGTCCGATTGCAAATGTTTGCCTCCGGCGACAAGTGCTTCGGACCGGTGTTTACGTCCCGTTTTGATACTGAGCATGCCCAGAAAGTAATTGGCTATACCGGCTGCTGCCGTGATATAGATACCTATATCGAGGTGGCTGAGGGGGGAAGGGGTGAACAGTCGTTCGAAGCCGTGGTAGATAATAATCGCACCGGCCATAATGATGAGTATTCCTTCCATTGAGGCCGAAATCATTTCTATCTTTCCGTGTCCGAAAGGGTGGCTGTCGTCGCGGGGACGGGAGGCGAGTCTTATGCAATAAAGGCTTATACCGCCGGCGGCGACGTTGACGATACTTTCCATGGCATCGGTAAATATGGCTGCCGATCCGGTAAGCAGGTAAGCAATGAATTTCCCTACCAATAGGATAATCGAGCAGCCGAAGATGAGACTTTGGATTTTTTGTTTGATTTTTGGCTCCGATTCCATAATTATTTGGTGGGTATAAATATAAAAATCCTATCGGCTGCATTGCAGCCGATAGGAAAGCTTTAAAAAAAGTCCGTAAGTCTTACAGATTTGCTTCGATTTTTGCTTTCAAGTCGGCTTTTGATGAAGCGCCTACTTGCTTGTCGACGAGTTTGCCACCTTTGAAGAAAAGTAAGGTAGGGATATTGCGTATGCCCATTTCGCTGCTCAATGCGTTGTCGTCATCGACATTGTATTTGCCGATAATGGCTTTTCCTTCGAATTCGGCTGCAAGTTCATCGACAGCGGGTGCGATGCTGCGGCACGGTCCGCACCATTCTGCCCAAAAGTCTACGACTACGAGTTTGTCTTGAGCCAAAAGCTCTTTGTAATTAGCATCGGTAATTTTCTGTGCCATAATAATAATTTTTTATGTTGTTGAATCTTTATTCATGCAGGCTCAAAGATAATAAAAAAACAGTAGATACCCGAAAATGGTTTGTAAAAATCTTCCGGTTATCGGTCAGGCGATTTCGCTTTCCAATTCGAGTATGGTTTCTTCATTTTCTTCGTCAACTTCTGTCGGATTATCCGACAAGTATTTGATGCCGTTTATTTTAAATTCTATATTGCTGTTTATCAGAAATTTTGTGATTTCACTGATGTCGGATATCTTGAAGGGCCGTGCAAATAAGTTGATAGTATGTTCGGGATCTCTTTCGTCGATAAGTTCGAAATAGAGTTTGGTTTTTCCTTCATTATCGTTAGGCAGGTTCTCATGGAGAACGTCGACCATGGCTCGGTCCACCGATTCGCTGGGTAGAACGATGGTCAGGTTTTCGATGATCCGGTCATTTACATCCGGCAGTAATTCTATCGTGTTTATTTTTACGGTGAGCATCGTGCTGTCGCGGAATCGGGGTTCGACGCGACCTCGTATATAGACGTAGAGATTGGAAACCCCGAATTTGTGGAAATTCACATAATCGTTGCCCATCAAGAAAAATTCGCCGATGCCGGAATAGTCTTCGACTTTGATTATGCCGAAAGACTTGTTGTTTTTGGTGATTCCTTCCCGGTAGCCCACGACGATACCGCCCATCGAGAGGTCGCGACCTTTGAGTGCTTCGAGATCGTCCAGTTCTTTCATGCGGGTGTTGCAGCCATATTGTAAGGCTATGCGGTATTTATCGAGCGGATGGGCTGATAGATAGATACCGATCAACTCTTTTTCTTTGTTCAGTTTTTCCAAATCCGACCACGCTTCCGTCTCGGGAATTACGGGACGGGCTACCTCTACGGCGTTGGTGGCGCCGAATAGGGAATTGCTTTGCATGTTTTGGTCTATTTGGTATTTATTGCCGTATCGGACGAGAATTTCGGAGAAACTCTCGCTCTTACTGTTTACCGACATGTAACATTCCCGTTTTAACCCAAAGCAATCGAATCCGCCCGACATGGCGATGCATTCGATGTTTTTACGGTTGCAGGCCGACAGGTTGACCCTTTGCACGAAATCGAAAATATCGGTGAAAGGACCATTTTTTTCCCGTTCTTCGATGATACACCGGACGGCGTTTTCACCGACGCCTTTCACTGCACCGAGTCCGAAACGGATATTACCTTCTTTGTTTACGGTGAATTTCAGGTAACTTTCATTTACATCGGGGCTGAGTACTTTGATACCCATACTTTTGCATTCGTCCATGAACTTCGTGATTTCGCCGATGTCCGAAATGTTCCGGCTCAGTACCGCTGCCATGTACTCCGACGGATAATTGGCTTTGAGATAAGCCGTCTGGTAAGCAACCCATGAATAGCAGGTCGCGTGAGACTTGTTGAATGCATATGATGCGAAGTCTTCCCAATCGGCCCAAATTTTTTCGAGGATTTTACGGTCGTGCCCGTTTTTCTCTCCGCCGCTGATAAAAAGCGGTTTTAACTCATCGAGTTTTTCCTTAATTTTTTTACCCATCGCTTTACGCAATCCGTCGGATTGGCCTCGGGTGAAGTTGGCCAGCATACGGGAAAGCAACATCACCTGCTCTTGATACACGGTAATACCGTAAGTATCTTTCAGATATTTTTCCATGATGGGGATATCGTAGGTGATTTTTTCTTTTCCGTGTTTACGGGCAATGAACGACGGTATATATTTCATTGGCCCCGGACGGTAGAGGGCGTTCATGGCGATGAGATCTTCGAAGGTCGAAGGTTGCAGTTCCCGCAAGTATTTTTGCATGCCCGGCGACTCGAATTGGAATGTGCCTATCGTGCGGCCTTCTCCATAAAGTTTATAAGTGGCCGGGTCGTTGATATCGATGTTGTCGATGTCTATATCGATACCTCGTGATAACTTGATGTTGGTCAATGCCTCTTTGATGATAGAGAGGGTCTTCAATCCGAGGAAGTCCATCTTGATAAGTCCGGTATCTTCGATGACCGATCCTTCGTATTGGGTTACCAGCAGTTTTTCTCCGGTTTCCTTATCGTCGGCCGTGCTTACAGGAACCCAATCGGTAATATCGTCCCGGCAAATAATTGTCCCGCAGGCGTGTACGCCTGTGCCTCTTACGTTGCCTTCGAGCATTTGAGCGTATTTCATCGTGTTGCGTGTACGTTCGTCTTCGCAAGCGGCCCGTAAGTCGGGAACGGCGGCAATGCAATTTTTTATATTTATTTTGGGTGATTTGCCGTTGACTTCGGGCAGACGGTCGGGAATGAGTTTGGTGAGGCGTATCGACTCGGAGAGAGGCAATTCCTCCACACGGGCTACGTCTTTGATGGCCATTTTGGTTGCCATCGTGCCGTAGGTGATGATATGGGCTACTTTTTCATGGCCGTATTTCTCGGTAACCCACCGCAAAACTTCCCCACGGCCGTCATCGTCGAAATCGATATCGATATCGGGAAGGGATATACGGTCGGGGTTGAGGAAGCGCTCGAACAGCAAATCGTATTTAATTGGGTCTATCTGTGTGATACCCAGGCAATAAGCGACCGCCGATCCGGCGGCCGAACCACGGCCGGGACCCACCGATACGCCCATGTTGCGAGCGGCGGCGATAAAGTCCTGCACGATGAGGAAGTATCCCGGGAAACCCATCGTTTTCATGATGTGCAGCTCGAAGATGATACGTTCTTCTATCTCTTTGTCGAGCGGATTTCCGTATCGCTTGTAAGCTCCGTCGTATGCCAGCTTTTTGAGATAGTCGGCTTCGAGTTTGATTCGATACAGTTTGTCATACCCGCCCAGAACCTTGATTTTTTTCTCGGCTGCGTCTTGGGAAAGTACGACGTTTCCGTTTTCGTCTTGTGTAAATTCGTCGAAAAGGTCTTTTTCGGTATATTTTTTACGGTATTCTTCTTCTGTACCGAAGTCGGTCGGAATTTCAAATGTCGGCATGATAGGTGCGTGGTCGATGCTGTATGTCTCGACTTTGTCGCATATCTCGATCGTATTGGCGAGAGCCTCGGGCACATCGCCGAATACTCCGTTCATTTCTTCGGTTGTCTTCAACCATTCCTGTTTCGAGTAACCCATGTTCGGGTTACTCTCGTGTATAGTGCGTCCCGTATTGAGGCAGATGAGGCGTTCGTGGGCATCGGCGTGTTCTTCATTTACAAAGTGCACGTCGTTGGTACAAATGAGTTTTATCCCGAATTTTTGAGCATATTTCAATAATTGCTCGTTTACTTCCTGCTGTCTCTCGAACGTTTCGTGGTTGGCGTTCGGTACGGTGGCTTTATGCCGTTGCATTTCGAGATAGTAATCTTCTCCGAAAATATTTTTGTACCATAAAATCGCTTCCTCTACCTCTTCGGGTGTACCGTGCATGATTTTCTGTGGAATTTCTCCTCCGAGACAAGCCGATGCAATGATGAGCCCTTCGTGGTATTTTTCCAGCTCCACGCGGTCGGTACGAGGACGCATGTAGAAACCCTCTGTCCATGCTTTCGAGACGAGTTTGATGAGGTTATGATACCCTTTCTCGTTTTTGGCGAGTACGATCAAGTGGTATCCGCTTTGGTCTTCTTTCCCGTTTTTATCGTGCAAACGTTTACGGGCGACATACATTTCACAACCGATAATGGGCTTGAACGGCTTTTTCGATTTTGCTTTTTCGAGTTGGGTTTGCAGCTCCGCCAGCTTGTTCTCCTTGTCGGGGTCATCGTCGGTTACGGCGGCAATTTTTTGCTCGATCTCCTGTATGGCGCTTTTCAGTTTACCGTTTTTCTTTTTGATGTAGTTGTAAAATTCCTTCACACCGAACATATTTCCGTGGTCGGTCAGGGCGATTCCCGGCATACCATCATCGTGCGCTTTGTCTACCAGCGCTTGTATGCTTGCTTGCCCGTCGAGAACAGAATATTGAGAGTGAACATGCAGATGTACAAATGGTTGCATAATGATTTTCGGAATATGATTTACGAGGTAAAGATAAGAAAAAGAGGGATAATAAAACCTATTATCCCTTATAAAAATCGTTTGTCTTGTCTTCTTTACATCTCAATCATTTGGTTTAGAGATTGAAACGGACTTGTGGAGAAATGCAGATATTTATTTGTGTAATCTGCTTATATTTGCCGGTAAAATTACACCATATGATAAGACCGGTAAAACAGCAGGATATATCCTTTATGGCCGATATTTATAACGAATATGTCGTACACGGTACGGCAACTTTCGAGGAGGTTCCTTTGACCGAAGAGGAGATGAGTCGCCGGATTATAGATATTTCGAGTCGCTTCCCTTGTTTGGTCTGTGAGATCGAGGAGAGAGTGGTTGGTTATTGTTATGCCCACTTGTGGAAAGGATATGGGGCCTATAAACATACGTTGGAAACGACGGTCTACCTGTCGCCGGATTATATAGGAAAGGGAATAGGTTCGCTGTTGATGAGCGAATTGGTTGCGGAGTGTCGCAGGCGGGGATACAAGGTATTGATTGCTTGTATAACAGGGGGAAATGAGTCGAGTATTGCATTACACCGAAAATTGGGATTCAGAAAAGTTTCTCATTTCGAAAAAGTCGGACAGAAATTCGGTCGTTGGTTAGATGTCGAAGATTACGAACTGTTATTGGATTTTGAGTCCTGATTCTGTTGTATGGTTATTGGCAAGAGAAATTTATTATGCTAATAAAAAGCTTATCCATCGATGTAATATTTCTGGACAATCGTTTTTAGTTGTTCAAGATTTGAAGGATCTTTTAATTTATGTATCATACGATGGCAATTACTACATAAAACAGCAAAATCTTTTTCTAGATTTAGACTTGTATTACCTTCTTTTAGAGAAGCAAAAGGAATTAAATGATGGACTTCAATAAAGTTTTTCCCAATTTCTCCGTATTTGTTCTCAAACGAGAATCCACAAGCTTCACATGTATATCCTTTTTTCTTTTTTACAGCTAATGAAACTTCTCCTCTACGGTCAAATTTTTCATGTAATTGTTTCTTTTTTATTTCTTCGATCGTACAATTGTTTTTGCTATAATTTATAGTAGAGAAATCAAGCATTATTAAAGATTGATAATATTTTAAAAATCTTCTAAGATCCTCTTCGAGAATTTTTTCATTAGGAATATTGGTCACATCATAGTACACAGCTAGGATATTTCCCCGTTCATATAAAATAGGATTTGATAGAGTACTGTTTAAGGATATATTTATTTTATCTTCATGTAGAAAATCTAATTTACTTCTAAAATCTTCTGCACGAGAAGACAGAACCTTTTTAGCTTCATTTTTATATTCGTTTTTTACGTCTGTTACACCTTGATTTAAGGATAGATATACCCCATTCATTTTACTGTCGAAAAGGTAGACAATATAATATCCATGTTGGGCTGATTCTGTTTTAATAGTATCGAAAATACCGAACCACGGACAATCTGCCCATTGCCCTATCCCAGGGGAGCCTTGTATAGAATACCGGTCTCCATAATTCCTTAATAAATACTTAAAACATTCAAGATGATTACTTCTTATTTTATTGGCAAGAATATTATTTTTGAATTTATAAGTTCGTGCTTGTTGATAATCATGCAACACTTCTAATAGAACTTCCCTAATATTCATTGTATGATAAGTGTTTATAAATAAGTAAGAAAGTATCTTTTCTTTGGTAAATAACGGTATTTGGAGAATATTAAGAAATCGAGCATGCGATCCCTTTTTCGAGGCCGCGCAGTTCGGCCAGTCCGCGCAGGCGTCCTAAACAGGAATAGCCTGGATTGGTTTTCTTTTTCAAGTCGTCTATCATCTGATGGCCGTGGTCGGGCCGCATAGGAATAGATACACCCCGACGTTGTTGCAGCAGTAGAAAATTTTTCATGACATTGTACATATCCACATCGCCTTCGAGGTGGTTGGCTTCGAAGAAGTTTCCTTCGGCATCGCGTTGGGTACTGCGCAGGTGTACGAAGTTGATACGATCACCCAGCCGTTCCATCATTCCGGCCAAATCATTGTCGGCGCGTACTCCGAAAGAGCCGGTGCAAAGGCATAGTCCGTTCGACGGGTTGGGGACGGCCTCGACGAGTTTTATAAAGTCGGCTTCGGTACTGAGTATGCGGGGTAATCCTAAGATAGGATAGGGTGGATCGTCGGGGTGAATGACGAGTTTTATCCCGGCTTCATCGGCAACGGGAGTGATTTCTCGCAAGAAGTAGATGAGGTGGGAGCGAAGTTTCTCGGCATCGATGTCGCGGTATCGGTCGAGTGCTTCTTGGAATTGCTGTAATGTAAAACTTTCTTCCGAACCCGGAAGTCCTGCTATCATGTTCCGCACGAGCTGATCTTTTTCCTCTTCCGACATTTGTTCATATCGTTTGTAAGCCAGCGTCTTTTCTTCGTCGGAATATTCGTTTTCGGCACCGGGACGTTTTAAGATATATAGGTCGAAGGCGACGAAGGCGGCCCGTTCGAAACGCAGTGCTTTCGATCCGTCGGGTAAAGTGTAGGCGAGGTCGGTACGAGTCCAGTCGAGTACCGGCATGAAGTTGTATGTAACGGTGTAGATACCGCAATGTGCCAGATTGTGGAGACTCTCTTTATAATTTTCGATGTATTTCTGGAAATCACCCGTTTGGGTTTTGATATGTTCGTGTACGGGGACGCTTTCGACTACCGACCATTTCAGTCCGGCAGCCTCGATGAGATTTTTACGTTTTTCGATCTCCTCGATGCTCCATACTTCTCCGTTGGGAATTTGATGCAAGGCGGTTACGATGCCGGTTGCTCCGGCTTGGCGTATGTCTTGCAGGCTGACGGGATCATTCGGCCCGTACCATCTCCATGTTTGTTCGCAAAGTATCATGACAGGCAAGTTTTTGTTATAGGCAGAAAGAATCGAATCCACCGTCCACAACGGCTACGGCGCCCGAGACGAAACGGGAAGCGTCGCTGATAAGGTAATGTATCGTACCGCACAGCTCATCGGGAGTTCCGAAACGCCCGAAGGGAGTATGGGCAACGATGGCTTTTCCCCGGGCGGTCAGGGAACCGTCGGGGTTGGTAAGCAATGTACGGTTCTGTTCGGTGAGGAAAAATCCCGGAGCGATGGCGTTTACGCGAATGCCGTCTCCGAATTTGGTCGCCATCTCTACCGCCATGTATTTGGTAAATTGTTGTACGGCGGCTTTGGCCGAAGTATAACCTACTACCCGGGTAAGGGGGCGTAACGCCGATTCGGAACTGAAATTGACAATAACCCCTTTTTTACGGGTGGCCATATCTTCGGCGAATACTTGAGTGGGTAACACCGTTCCCAGCAGATTGAGATCGACGACTTTTTTGAAATCTTCGGTCGACATGTCGAAAAATGTTTTGTCGGTAGGAATCGTTGCGCCCGGCATATTGCCGCCGGCGGCATTGATAAGTACGTCGATGCGGCCGTATTGTTTTAGAACCGTGTCCCGGCAACGTTCGAGAGAGGGACGGTCGAGTACGTCGCATGGCAGGAAAAGAGCCGTGCCTCCGGCTTCGGTTATATCTTTTACCAAAGAGTTCCCATGTTCGTGGTTACGCCCCATGATGATCATGATGGCACCTTCGTGTGCCAAGTATCGGGATATGCAACTTCCCAAAATGCCGGTTGCACCGGTCATGACAACCGTTTTACCGGAAATGTTGAATAATTCGTTCATAATATTCAGACGTGTAATATGTTTAACAATCAAGTTCACAAATATAGGGAAAGGCGAGTGCAGGGGCAAATGAAAACGAAGTTTTCGAATTTGACGACGCCAAGCCGTATCCTATATTCTACAAATATAATGAATGCCGGGAGGTAAATGAAACAAATTCGTTTGTTTTTAACCCGAGGCAAGTCTTATGTTGACGGCGTCAAATATAAAAAACATTCGAGGCAAGATTGTTTTATTCATTCTTAAATAATTTGGGTATACTTCGAAAAATATCTAATTTCGGGGCGTTAAAAATGAAGGTAGGAAAGAGATGAAACGATTGGTTATTTTCGATTTGGACGGGACATTGTTGAATACCATAGGTGATTTGGCCGAAGCGACCAATTACGCACTGGAACAATGCGGTTACCCGCAACATGCGGTCGAAGAATATAATATGTTTGTAGGGAACGGAATCGCAAAACTTTTTGAACGGGCTTTGCCCGAGAATGCACGTTCGGCAGAGCATATTGCCCGCATGCGTTCATTTTTCGTACCGTATTACGACAGCCACAATGTATGTCGCACGCGGCCTTATGAAGGTATGCCCGAACTCCTTGCCGAATTGCAGCGGCGGGGAGCGCTGTTGGCTGTTGCGTCGAATAAATACCAGCAAGCGACAGAAAAATTGGTCGCACATTTTTTCCCGAAGATAAAATTTATTTCCGTACTCGGTCAGCGGGAAGGGATACCGGTAAAGCCCGATCCTACAATCGTATACGATATTTTGGCGAAGGCGCCGGTCGAAGCCGACGAGGTGTTGTATGTCGGCGATTCGGGTGTCGATATGCAGACGGCCGCTGCGGCACGGGTTCTTTCGGTGGGTGTGGCATGGGGTTTCCGTTCGCGGGAAGAACTCGAATGTGCAGGAGCCGGTTATTTGGTCGATTCGCCGTATGAGATATTGGATATTTACGAACGAGGATAAATATTGTCAAAAAAAAGCGGCACCCGTTTCTCACGAAAAGGAGGCCGCATAACCAAAATATATAGAATAGTTCGATGAAAAAGGCGTATTTAAAATTTAACCGAAATCACGAAACCTTTTTCTGTCGTAAAAATAGTATCTTATCCGATACGACTCCAATAAATTCGATAAATCAGCTTATTTTACCGACAAAACGGTGATATATGTTTTTTGCTTCGGGCATTTTCGCTTTGAACAAAAATAGCTTCCATATCGTTTTCAAAAAAAAGAAACCGATATGGAAGAAAGAGAATTTGTGCGTTGTGTGGCATCTTTGTTTTATTGTACTTCGCCCGGTAACTTGTCGGGAGAAACACGTTACAAGAGTCTTCGTGAATGGAATATGATATTGGCGGTAACGCTCTTGTCGGTTGTTCGGGAACGGTACGGGGTACAACTCGATGCAGCCGACTTCGGAGAGGCCGAAACGATTTCAGATCTTTATCGGTGTGTATTGTCGAAAAAGCGGCAAATGCTTGTTCCTGCATTTGTCATTTAAATGATAAGTTTATGAATGGACTCTCTTATTTTTCCCCGAATTATCCTGTTCACATAACCCCTTTGGTATCGGTCGTGTTGATAGCCCGTCGGGTGTATGATTGCGAGAAGTGTCTCGATACGTTGATGAAACAAAGTACGACGTTCGAGACCGAAGTGATAGTTGTCGATCGTTCGTCGACCGACGAAATAGAACGATTATGCCGTCGTTATACAAGTTTTTATCCGCATCGTCTCCGCTATCGTCGTAATCCCGAGCGATACATCGCATTCGGTAGTCCCGGAGCCGAGGTACGCAGCCGTTATGTCATCGTGTGTCGGGATTATGAGCGGTGGAACGACTCCGGTAAATTACAACGTCAGGGAGAGTATTTGCGGGAGCACCCGTCGTGTGCGTTGTGTTTCCATAATGTCGAAGGAGATGTTTCTTTACAGCAATATGAGGAGCGGGGATATGAAATGGGTGATCTCGATTTTTTATATTTACTTCGGCATTATTCTCCGCTTTTCCGTTTGGAGGGTACTCCGGGCGAGTATTCTTTTCTTTTATACGAGCGGAGAGGAGAGCTTTTTGTGCATCGGCAGATCCGTGGAAAGATGCAATGCCTTTCCGGTCTGATGTCCCGGGTCTATCCCGTTTCCGCTATGGTTGTGCCGATGCAGAGATGAGGCCTTTTTGTGGGAAAAATAAATTTTTTGAATGAAAGTCGTTGAAAACGTATTGTCGGAAAAACGTCGCATCATATCGATGCGACGTTTTTTTATCGAAAATGCGGGGCGGTCGCGTTGCTTTTCGTATCTTTGTCGAGTACGAAGAACAAACCTAAACGCACATGAATATGAGAATATCGAAAATTTTTCTTGCCGCACTTCTGACATTCGGTTCTGCGGCGGGGTGGGCTCAGAACAAAGGCGGCATCGATCCTAAAATGCTCGGTGAGTTGCGCGATAGTTACAAGAATACGGCCGAAGACAGAGCTTTGCGTAATGCTTTGGCCGGAACCGACATTCAGAAACTGGCCTCTAACGCCGATGTAAGTGCCGAGGTCGACGGTTATTTTTCGCATCGGGTTCCGACCAAAGGAATTACCGATCAGGAGTCGTCGGGTCGTTGCTGGCTTTTTTCGGGCTTGAACGTGTTGCGGGCTAAAATGATGGCCGAGCACCATTTGCCCGAGTGTGAGTTTTCACAAGCATATTGCTTTTTCTATGACCAGTTGGAGAAAGCCAATCTTTTTTTGCAGGGAGTAATCGATACCCGCAGCCTTCGTATGGACGACCAGACGGTTGCTTGGCTGTTTAAAAACCCGTTGAGTGATGGCGGACAGTTCACCGGAGTTTCCGATATTATCGGCAAGTACGGTTTGGTACCCCGTGAGGTGATGAATGAGACATATAGTACCAACAATACTGCCCGCATTGCATTTTTGATAAAGCTGAAATTGCGGGAGTACGGCCTTCGTTTGAGGGAATTGCCGGCTAAGGCGAAACCTGCCGAAATCGATAAAATGAAGACCGAAATGCTTTCGACGATATATCGTATGTTGGCATTGGCTTTCGGTGAACCTCCGACGGAGTTTACTTGGACTCGTAAAGATAAGAAAGGAAATCCCATAGAGACGAAAACCTATACGCCCAAATCGTTTTATGACGAGTTTATCGGCGATGACCTTACCGGCGGTTATGTCATGGTTATGAATGATCCTTCGCGGCCGTATTATAAATTGTATGAGATAGATTACGACCGCCATATGTACGACGGATATAACTGGACTTACATCAATCTTCCCGTCGAGGATATAAAACCATTGGCCATAGCCTCTATCAAGGACAGTACGGCTATGTATTTCTCGTGTGATGTGGCAAAATTTCTCGATTCGAAAAAAGGTACACTCGATCTACGTAACTATGATTATGAGTCGTTGATGGGGACGACATTCGGTATGGATAAAAAACAGCGTATACAGACATTTGCCAGCGGTTCGTCCCATGCGATGACTTTGGTCGGGGTCGATCTCGACGAGAAAGGAATGCCCAAGAAATGGCTTATAGAGAACAGTTGGGGGGCGACCTCGGGTTACAAAGGTTTTTTGATTATGACCGATGATTGGTTCGATGAGTATATGTTCCGTCTTGTGGTAGAGAAAAAATACGTTCCTCAGAATATCTTGGATATACTCAGACAAAAGCCGACGTTGTTACCGGCATGGGATCCGATGTTTGCCGAGGATAAATAATGAAAAAACAGGAAAATATGGAATTTATAGAACAGTCGATTCCGGGCGTATTTGTTATCGAACCGAAAAAATTCGGAGATGCCCGGGGATATTTTATGGAGACTTATCGTCAGGATCTTTTCGAGCGACATGTGGGCAAAGTCGATTTCGTGCAGGATAACGAGTCGCGTTCTTCCTACGGCGTTTTACGGGGACTGCATTTTCAAAAAGGCGAATTCTCCCAAGCAAAACTGGTAAGAGTTCTCGAGGGACGTGTACTCGATGTAGCCGTCGATTTGCGAAAATCTTCTCCTACATTCGGAAAATACGTCGCTGTGGAATTGTCGGCCGAGAATGCACGTCAGCTTTTTATCCCGAGGGGATTTGCTCATGGATTCCTTGTTTTGAGCGATACGGCGACATTTGTTTACAAGGTCGACAATGTGTATGCTCCTCAATCCGAGGCATCGCTTATTTTCAACGATGAGCAAGTGGGTATCGAATGGCCGATACCTGAGGAACAGATGCTGCTTTCTCCCAAAGATAGAGCCGGGAAACCGCTTTCCGAAGTCTATTGTTTCGATTGAGGAATAGGTAAAGAGATCCGGTATAAAATAATATGGAGAAAAAAGAAAAGATAAGGTCTAAAAACATCGGACAAGTTTTCACACCGCAATATCTGGTAGAAGAAATGTTGGACTATGCCGGGTACAAAAACACCGCGATCATAGAAAAACATATCATCGACAACAGTTGCGGAGACGGAGCGTTCCTACAAGTCGCCGTAAAAAGATATTGCGAAGAAGCACTCCGTGCCGGAAAAAACGGCCGAGAAATAAAAACACACCTTGAGTGTTACATACACGGTATTGACACCGACAAAGAAGCCTACGAAAACTGCAAGGCCAACTTAGAAAAAGTCGCAAACCGATACAAAATAAAAAACGTAGCATGGGACATACATAACCAAGACGCTTTGGCGGTAAAAACCTACGACGGTAAAATAGATTACGTCGTAGGAAACCCGCCCTACGTCCGTGTCCATAATCTCCAAGAAACCTACGACGAAGTAAAACAATACAGATTCGCCAACGGAGGCATGACCGATTTGTACCTTGCTTTCTTCGAGCTTGGGTTCAATATGCTCAACCCGTCAGGCAAATTATGCTACATAACACCCTCCTCATGGCTCAGCAGCGTAGCCGCCCGTAATATGCGCAACCATGTTATGGAGAAAAGAAACATAATCTCCCTCGTCGATTTAGGGCACTACCAGCCTTTCCCCCACGTAACAGCCTACACGATAATCTCCCTATTCTCCAACGACAAGCAATCAGACCGATTCGATTACTACACTTTCAATAGCGAAACGCGACAAAGAAACCATGTAGCTAACCTATCACTCCAAGACAGCTGTATCGACGGAATCCTTTACCTCTCCGACAAAGAACACCTCGACACATTGCGGAGCATAAAAACAAGTACTCCCCCCAGACTCGTAACCGTCAAAAACGGATTCGCGACACTGGCCGACAACATATTCATCGGAGAAGATGTACCCGAATCAACCATAACCATAAAAGCCCTAAAAGCCTCTACGGGAAAAAAGTACAAATGCTTGTTCCCTTACGACGAAAAAGGCAAGCCCCTACCACCCGACAAAATCTTCTCTGAAAAACAAGTCGCCGATTACCTACAAGCACACAAAGACGAACTCCTAAAAGGTCGAAAAGAACACCCTGCATGGTATCAATTTGGACGCACACAAGCCCTGCAAGACGTGTACAAGGATAAACTCTCTATAAACACCTTGTTGAGGACAGAAAAAGACTTGAAAATAGAATACGTCCCCAAAGGAGAAGGCATATACAGCGGGCTATACGCCATAACCCACGACGGCATACCCCTCGAAGACATCAAGCAAATCCTCGAAACACCCCAATTTGCCGACTACATAAAACTCCTAAAAAAATACAAAAGCGGCGGATATTACACCTACAACACCAAAGACGTAGAACAATACATAAATTGGTATATAAGCTACAAATCAGACAATAAATATGCTAACAAATCAACTTTTCTTGGGCAGTATTTTGAACTCGTTTAAATCTTTTATACAGATCGGGACATCTCGTAGTACGGCTAAACTCAAGCCTCTTCATGGAGCGATTGCTGAAGATTTAGCTCAACGTTTAGGCGATGCTTATATCATAAAATCGCAAGGTTATGGCGATGATAGTGAAGCTGTCATAAGAGGTCGTTATATAAATAAAAAGGTTGATATTACTGTTGTTGAAAAGGAGTCAGCTAAACCCGTTGCGGGTGTGGCCGTAAAATTTGTTATGCAAAATTATTCTCAAAATTCAAATAATTATTTTGAGAATATGTTGGGTGAAACAGCAAATATAAGGGCTTCAAAATGCCCTTATTTTCAAATATTTATAATTCTTGAAAAGTTACCTTATTATAAAAATAATGGTGAGTTGTCGAAATGGGAAGAATTTACAGACCATAATATTATCAAGTATTGTACAATGTCGAATGATGACATTGATGTATTTCTGCATACGCCGAATAAGACGTTGATTTATGTGGTACAAGTATTGCCGGAAGTTGATGAGCAACAAATTGATAGTAAAGAAAAGTACTTTGAGTATTATAAGTTGAACGAACCTTTTATGAAGTTAACGATGCATCAATATCCGCAAATTAAAGATGGTGGGGCTGTCATAATTAATGATTATGAGAAATTTATCGATAAAGTGTTTTATACAATAAAGTCCCGTTAACATCTTACGAAGATGTAGTAAAAAAGAAAGGCTGCCAACAAAGCAGCCTTTCTTTTTATATAGTAATTTTATCATTGAAGCGATTTGATTATGTCTTCTGTGATTTGTTTGTCGGTAAGTCGGTTGGCGAGGAGCAGCTCCGAAGCATTGTATCTGTCGACAAATTCTTTTTTCAATCCGTAATTGAGTACGCGCATATCGCTGTTGCCGTAGTAGCGGGCTATCTTTTCGCCGAAACCGCCGTCGAGGATTCCGTCTTCGAGAGTAATCACGGCGCGGTGCGTCGTTTTCAATTTGTCGAGTAGGTCGTTGTCGAGACCGGTGATATAGCGAGGATTGATGAGGGTAGGTGTAATGCCGGCCACCATTTGTAGTCGACGAGCTACATTTTCACCCAATGCGAAGAAAGAGCCTAAGGCGATGATGGCTACCGTATCGCCTTGTTGCGTTACTTTATATCGGTCGAGCGTACTGTAATCGGTCTCGACGGGAATACTGCTGCTTATAACACCATTACCCGGAACGCGTATGGCAACGGGGTGTGCTGTTTGTTGCATGGCCCATTGCAGCATGGCGAAATATTCCTCTTTACAAGTCGGGGCTAAGTAGACCATGTTCGGAACATTACTGATGAGGGGAATATCGAATATGCCGAGATGTGTTACGTCGTTCATACCCCATACCGAGGCGGCGAATATGCAGATGACCGCCGGATTGTTGTTGATACAGAGGTCTTGGGAAAGTTGGTCATAAGTGCGTTGAATAAATGTGCTGTACACGCCGTATACGGGACGTCCGCCCCCGGCTGCGATACCCGACGCGAGCGCGACGGCGTGTTCTTCGGCGATACCTACATCGACGAATTGTCGTCCGGCTTTCTTCCTGCGTTCGGGTGAAAATCCAAATACGGCAGGAGTTCCCGATGTGATGGCGACGACTTTCGGGTCTTTGTTCATTTGATCGATCAGAAATTCTCCGGTCAGTTCGCCATAGTCTTCTTCATTATCGACAACTTTCGGTGCGCCTGTCATAAGGTCGAACGGCATACTCCAATGAAAGCGTTCCTTGTCTCTTTCTGCCGGTGCAAAACCTTTCCCTTTTTGCGTATGTATATGGACGACGATCGGGTGTGTTGAGTCTTTAACCTGCTTGAATGCCGTAATGAGAGTCGGCAGGTCGTTCCCTTTTTCGACATAGATGTAGTCGAGTCCCAGTGCGCGGAAATAGTTGCAGGCAGCTTGTCCGCCGCTTTCGCGCAGTAATTGCAGGTTTTGGTAGAGGCCGCCGTGATTCTCGGCGATAGACATCTCGTTGTCGTTCACTACGATAATCATGTTTGTTCCTGCTTCGGCTGCGTTGCTTAATCCCTCGAAAGCCTCACCACCGCTCAGAGAACCGTCGCCTATAACGGCAATGACGTTGTTTTGCCCGCCTTCCAAGTCCCGGGCTTTTGCCAGTCCGCAGGCCAGACTTACCGATGTCGAGGTATGACCCACGGTGAAAAAGTCGTGTTCGCTTTCTTTGTGATTGGTATATCCCGAGACGACGTCGTAATCGTCGGGATTGAGAAAAGCCTCGGCTCGGCCGGTGAGAATTTTGTGTACATAACTTTGATGCGATACGTCATACACGATTTTATCATGGGGCGAGTCGAATACATAGTGCAGGGCAATGGTTGCTTCTACCATACCGAGGTTGGGGCCTACGTGCCCGCCGTGTACGCTTAGTTTCGCCAGCAGGGCTTGGCGTATTTCGTCGGCAAGGACACACAGTTGGTCGGTCGTAAGGCGTTTTACGTCTTGGGGAGATTTGATGTTGTTGATGTACATATTCGAGTGTGGTTTGGTGAAACATTTTTATGTTGCAAAAATAAGAATAGAAAGGATTTGCAGAAATATATTTATTACAGATAAAACAACCCGGATTACAGATATTCTCTTGCGAGAAACATAATATCCTTATATAAAATGTCTTGGACGATGCTGATTAATAAGAACGGATTGTTTGAGAAAATGATAGGTGTAATAAATATTATACGGTATTGTTATTTTGATGTTTACATGCTCGATTTTACCTGATGAGGCTACCGAAAAGCGTGTTATATGGAAATTCGGAGATGAGGATATTGTTCGGGTAATAGTTAATGACAATGGTTCTGCGATAATATTAGCGGTGGCTAATGGAACGATCCATGTCACAGTAACCACTACGGACGTAACTTGTCGTCATCTTGTAATATAACCGTATATACCCTTGTTTCAAGTATAAAGTCGAGTCAAAATGCGGTTACTTTGAAACAAGGAGAATCACAGATTCTTTCTTGTATGATTTCGCCAGTAAATGCAAGCAATAAACAAATTGAATGGAAATCTAGTGATGAAAAAATAGCTCGGGTAAGTACGAACGGAGATGGTACGGCTATTGTTGAGGCAATAGCCAACGGTACGACTGTCGTTACCGCGATTACGACCGATGGAACATATTTGTCTGCCAGTTGCATTGTTACGAGACAACATCGGGTGTTCAAGAGTCGGAAATGAATATGATATGCATCTATGGCCGTACCGGTGGTATCGTAGAATGCTGTGTCTAGTACGCCTGTTACAGTCTATTCTTCGAGCGGAGTTGTCGTGTATGAGGGTGTTGCGACCGAAGTATACACCGAAATATTCCTCCCTGCTGGACGTCTGTACATTATTAAATACTCCGAGCAGATAGAGAAAGTCGTTTTGTAGATGTGGGGCAAATTATGTGAAAGCGAAGCCCGGAGGATTCCGGGCCTCGCTTTTATGCGTCGGAAAGAAATCGTTTAGATGATCTTTTCGAGTTGCTCTACGTTACGTGCCACCTCTTCGTCGGTTACTTCGTAGTTCCGCAAGTCGTTGGCGATATATTGGTCGTATGCAGCCATATCGATGAGACCGTGTCCTGAAAGGTTGAAAAGGATTACTTTCGATTTACCTTCGCGTTTGGCCTGCTCGGCTTCGCGTATGGCGGTGGCAATAGCGTGCGACGATTCGGGCGCGGGTATGATGCCTTCGGTTTGGGCGAAAATCGTTGCAGCATTGAATGTTTCGAGTTGAGGAATATCCACAGCTTCCATCAGGCCGTCTTTACGGAGCTGGCTTACGATAGAACCCGCGCCGTGGTAACGGAGTCCGCCGGCATGTATGTTCGACGGAGCGAAATTATGCCCGAGCGTGAACATGGGAAGCAGCGGGGTGTAACCGGCCTCGTCTCCGAAGTCGTATTGGAAAACACCCCGGGTGAGTTTCGGGCAGGAGGCTGGTTCGGCTGCAATGACGCGGATATTTTTGTTTTCTTTCAGCTTGTGGCGGAGGAAGGGGAAAGAGATGCCCGAGAAGTTGGAACCGCCGCCGAAGCAGGCGATGACGACATCGGGATATTCACCCGCCATTTCCATCTGTTTTTCTGCTTCGAGACCGATGACGGTCTGGTGCAGCATGACATGGTTGAGTACGCTGCCGAGGGTATATTTGCAGTTTGGGGTCTGCATGGCCAGTTCTACGGCTTCGGAGATGGCCGTACCCAGACTGCCCTGATAGTTGGGGTGTTCGGTAAGAATTTTACGTCCGGCTTTGGTACTCATACTGGGCGAAGCGATGACTTGTGCGCCGAACGTCTGCATGATCGACCTTCGGTAAGGTTTCTGGTGGTAGCTGACTTTGACCATGTAGACGGCCAGTTCGAGCCCGAAAGCCTTGGCGGCAAACGAGAGGGCCGCCCCCCATTGACCGGCTCCGGTCTCGGTTGTAATATTGGTTACGCCCTCTTTTTTACAGAAGTAGGCTTGTGCGATGGCCGAGTTGAGTTTATGGGATCCTACCGGACTGACGCTCTCATTTTTGAAGTAAATATGGGCTGGAGTATCGAGATATTTTTCCAATCCATAGGCACGCACCAACGGGGTAGGACGCCATATTTTGTACATGTCGCGTACCTGTTCGGGTATTTCGATCCACGCATCGGTCTGATTCATTTCCTGATGCGACAGTTCTTTGGCGAAGAGAGGATAGAAATCTTCCTCTTTCATCGGTTCATGTGTCTGCGGATTCAACGGTGGCAGGGGTTTGGTTTTCATATCGGCGACGATATTGTACCATGCCGTAGGAATATCTTTTTCCTGTAATAAAAACTTTTTTGTACTCATATAGTTGATATTTGTTTTTATGATATTTCAAAGCAAAAAAAAGGTTTGTCACGGCCGGACAAACCTTTTTGATATGATAAGAGGTTGTGTCTTACGACCGATTAGGATTGTAAGCTATGCCAACCTTGCCAATTTTTTGTATGTACAAAACTCATTTATCGGGCTCTATTTCGAGACAAAAATAGAGAAATAAATTGAATGTTCCAACAAATCGTCGTATTTAAATTTTATTTTATGGCTTTTTTTGTTTGACGAGGCTGTTTAGGTAACATTCTATATTGGTATATTCATTACTTAGGGTGTAAAGCGATGCATCGGTCGCATCGTGTGGATCGAGACCGTGTTTCTTTTCCCATTTGTCGGGTATTCCGTCGCCATCGCTGTCTTTCCGAGGTTTTCTCGATTTTAATTCGGGCCACCCGCCTACGTCTTCGGGAGTATTGATGATACCGTTGTTACCGAATGTGCCGATACCTTTTTTTACTTGGCGTATAACCTCTTTGTCGTAGCTGTCTCGGGAATGGCTGCAACCGGCCGATTCCAGTACTCTCCGATAGGCTTCGGTAGGGGTGTCTTCTTCTATCGGTTCATACGGGAAAGGGGTGGATACTATGCAGGTGGGCGTCTCTTCTCCTTGCGAAGGGATTGCGTCGGGAGATATGCCCGAGGTTTTCTTGGCATTTTTTGCGGTCGGGGTATAGATTTTTCCGGGACGGTCGGCAACAGCGTTGTGATTGTTTTGGGTTACGTCATTATCGCCAGCCATTACGTTACCGGCGACATAATAGCGTCCTGTCCCATCATCGGCCACGTCGAGCAGGCGATGGTGTTGTGATGCCGGTCCCGGTTTGTAATAGTTGTTCACGATGTTTATTTCGGCGTGGTGTCCTCCACCGTAAGCGGTTTTGAATCCCCAGTTGTATACGACGTTATTGCGATAATCGACCCATTTCGTCCCGTCGACCGATGCAAAGCGGGGATTACGGCTTGCGTGGTTGGCCAACAGATTGTGATGGAATGTTGCTTTGTATCCACCCCAAATACCGCCGAAACCGTGGCTGCCTTTGGTGTGTATGGAGGTATGTAGGCTGTGTGTAATCAGACACCATTGCACGGTAAGGTTTTCGGTCTTGTAGATAGATAGGCATTCATCGATGCTCCAGCTTACGGATATATGGTCGAGTATGACGTTTTTCTGTCCGTAACGTCCGCCTCCCACGCCGTCGCTATCTCTGTTATGTCGGTCGCCTACACGCACTCTTATATAGCGCACGATGACATTGCTGGCATTTATGGTCAGCGGGTAGTCTTTCAAGCAGATGCCGTCGCCCGGAGCCGATTGCCCGGCGATAGTGATACTGTCATTGTTGATGCGGAGCGGCGATTTCAATTCGATAGTCCCGTCTACGGCGAAGAGTACGGTACGGGCACCTTTTTGTTCGATAGCGTTTCGTAAACTCCCTTCACCGCTGTCGTTCAAGTTTGTAACGATAAGGATTTTTCCGCCGCGTCCTCCTGTCGTGTATTTACCGTACCCTTCGGCTCCCGGAAATGCGACGGTTTGGGATCGGGCGGTAGAAACGATGCATAATGCCGAAATTATGAAAAATATATTCTTCATGGTATAAAAAAGTTAGGTTGCTGTGTGTTTTGGGGAAAGTGGTTAAAGCCAAGAGGGGAAAATAAAAAGTTCCGAAATATGGTTTATGTAAATGTCGACGGTAAATTTCCGTGCTGTATGTTTATCATGTCGGTCCGAGTTGTTGAGTATGACAAAGATAAAAGAAGTTTTCTGCTTGTACAATAAGATCGTGTGTTTTTGTTATAGAGTTATTATTTGTGTTTCTTATATGATTTCGGTGTGGAGAGGTATGGGAGTTTCGGTAACGAATGTTAGTGTCGTACATCGCTGAAAACGGGTTACGATAGAAGTTTTCTCCTCGTTTTTTTCAGTGGGAGAGGAGTACCGAAAATTTTTTTGCTATCTTTGTACCGATGCTTACGATTACCAGACATATCGAATATTTGTTGACCGAGCACGATTGTGTGTTGATTCCCGGTTTGGGAGGTTTTTTGATGCAAGACCTGCCTGCCCGCTTTGTATCCGACGGGAATATGTTTTACCCGCCCTCGCGTTCTATCGTTTTCAATCCGACACTTACTTATAACGATGGTTTGTTGGCGGCCTCGCTTATGCGGGCTCAACAGATAGGTTATGAGCAGGCTTCGCAATTTATCGACCGGGAAATCGATACGTTGCGGGTGCTCTTGAAGAGAGGGGGCGATCGGGTAACATTTGGAAATCTGGGAGTCTTTGTACTCACCGAGGATAATACGTTGTCATTTGAAGCTTCACCCGATTACCTGTTGAATCTCAATCATTTCGGATTGCCGGCTGTAACGTTGTTGCCGGTGAAAGAAATTGCGGGAAGCAGGAGCGAACGATCGGAAAGAAGATCATCTCGTACCGGCTCCGGCGAGCGTGTCATTCACTTCTCCATTCGTCGTCGGGTTCTTAACCGTGCGATGGTTGTCGTTGCTGCTGTCATTGTGTTATTCCTTACATCTGTTCCTCTTGCGAATAGACCGGAAGCCGATCGGGCAGCCCTTACGCTTACGACAATCACCGATGATGTCAATAATAAGGTGGCAGAGGGAGAGTATCTCATTGTCGTATCTACTCTTACCTCTCGGGAAAATGCCCTGTTACAGTTGCAAAAGTTCCATAATAAAGGTGTTGCCGACCCTATATTCCTTTACGAAGACGGCCGCCGGACATACTTGTATACCCGTTCGTTTTCCGATCGTAGAGAAGCCTATGCTTTCTTGAAAGAGCAACAAAACGAGAAAAACGAAATTTTTCCCGGAGCTTGGGTTATGAAAGTAAAAGATACGCCGAAGTAATTATATCGCGGATAAAATAAGAAAAACCCGTTTTAAAACGGGTTTTTCTTATTTTATGGACAGAGTAGGTAACGCATCTGTGAAAGTATGTTTTGTTTCCATTCTTCCAGAAATACTTTATAACGGGCTGTATCATCGGAAAAGACTTTCATCAGCATATTTCGGGTAAGAAAAGGAAATGTCAGTTGGCTGTAAAACGTGCATAAGATAATGATGTGCGGGATGCGTTTTATTTTTCCGGTATCCATTTCTTTATCCAAAATTTCCGATAACTGTTGCAACATGCGTTCTATGCCGAAACGGTGTATCATGAGTATGAGATTATCGGGATTTCTCTGTATTTCGCTCAGTACAAACCTCGGTAAAAAAGGATTTTCCGAAAAAATAATCAGATATTCGTCGAGAATTTTTTCGAGTCTCTCTATGAAAGGAATATCTCCGGCCAGAATCGTTTGTATTTTCGGCATGAAAGTTTCGAAAATGGGAGCCAATACGGCCCGAAACATACGCTCTTTGGTACGGAAATAGTAATGTAAGGTGGGACGATTGATGCCGACTTTTGCTGCAATATCGCTCATACTGGTCATTTCAAAACCGTTCTCCAAGAAAACGTCTTTGGCGACATCTACTATTCTATCTTCTAAATTTTCGTTGTTTTCCATAGTTATCCATTCAATCCGTGAATAAAAAGTAACATTCTGTTTATTACATTGACGTCGCTCACACCGCTGTCGAAATCGAGAGACAGCAGATTCATTTGCGGATATATTGTCTTTATTTTCTTTTCGACACCTTTCGAGACGATATGGTTGGCAATACAGCCGAAAGGTTGCAGGCTGACTACGTGGTCTACCCCGTGGTGCGCCATAGAGACTATTTCGGCCGGTAACAGCCAACCTTCGCCGAATTGTGCATAAAGAGGTAATATCTCTTTACCGTAACGAGATGTCTCGAAAATATCGGGAAAGGGCTGGAATAGTGGGAAATGCGAAGCAGCACGATTGTATTTTTCGACCTGTCGGCGTACAAGGGCATAAACCCGATGCAAAACAAAATCAGGGATTTTTTTAGCCTCCAGATAATTATCTTGATTGACTTGTTTGTTGACGAACGATTGCAGGAAAAATTCTGTTAATGTGGGCGGGACGACTTCGATATGCTGATCGACAAGCCATGATGAGATATTCTTTTGGGCGAATGCATGGAATTTCAAGAAAATTTCTCCCACAATTCCTACTTTCGGTACTTGCTTGTCGACATCGGTGATCGATGTAAAACGGTCTGCTGCCTCTCTTGTCAAGGCGAGCAGTTCGCTCGGTTTATTCTGTCTTATCGCTTGACGGGCCTTGTCGAGATAGTAATCTCGCCAGAATGCAGCTGCTCCCTCTTCTTTTTCCCGTGCAACCGCTGTATAATAGAACTTGGCGATACAATCGCTGAAAAGAACCGCTGCCAATGCAATAGGCAGGATTTTGAGCCAGTTGACCCGGAACCCCGGCTGTGGGTTGTCGAATGCATCTCCCCAAGAAACCGAGACAACAGGAACATCGGCATATCCTGCATCGACCAGAGCTTTCTTGATGAGGGCGATATACCCGGTAGCGCGGCATTGACCACCCGTTTGCGTCATCGCTACGGCGGTCTTGGAGGGTTCGTATCGACCTTCTTTGAAAGCTTTGATGATGTCGCCGACGACCAGTGTCGCCGGATAGCATACCTCGTTGTTGGCATATTGTAATCCGTAATCGGCGGCAATTCTGTCGCTCATCGGCAGCACATCGACGTCGTAGCCCACCAGCCGAAATAGGTCGGGAATCAGTGGCGAGATAAACGGCGTAAAAAACGGTACGATGATTTTACGGCGTACATCGTCCGATGTATAAGGGGGTGTTGTTATGAAGGGCAATACTTCTGGTTTGGGGCCGTGTTTCATTTTCAGACTTTCGATAACTGAACGTACCCGCAAACGTATGGATCCAATATTGTTTACGTCATCGATTTTCAGTAACGTGTGGCTTTTCCCGTGTCGATGCAGCAACTCTTTTACTTCATCGACGAGAAATGCGTCGGGGCCGCACCCGAAAGAGGTGAGTTGTATGAACTGCACGTTGTCGTCTTGCTCGGCAGCCCAACGGGCTGCTGCCAAAATGCGGTTGGGATAGGCCCACTGTGAGATAAATCTCGATTCTTGGGGCATTGTATGTTCGCCTCTGACGATGTCGTCGGTGATTACATCTACTCCCATAGAAGCGATCATGTCGGAAATTTTGTGTTGAATGAGCATATCCGAATGATAAGGACGACCGGCCAACAGCACCGTCAGGCGTTTTCCGGAGATATTTTCCCGGAGAATCGATTGCATATAGTCGGTAACAGACTTTTCGTATTCACGTTGTGCCTGTAATGCCGTAGCGAAAGCCTCCTTGATGTTTTTCTCTGTGATTCCCAGCCCTTTTAAATAAGTGCAACATTGTCGGAAAAGAGCTTTTTCGTCTTTGAAAGTTATGACTGGCGTATCGATAGGAATACTCAGCGGCATCACGCTTTTGGCGATTTCGGAATATCCCGAGACGATAGGGCAGTTGTAGCTGTTTACACGGGTCTTGTCGGAGAGACGTTCGTACACGACATACGGGAAGAAAATGCGGTCGACCTGTTGCTCGCAGAGATTTGAAAGATGGCTGTGTACCACTTTGGCCGGGAAACATATATTATCGGACATTACCCATTTGGCTGCACGTTCATAGGCTTTGTAGTCGGATGGCGACGACAAGATTACATTCATGCCCGCTTTGGTAAAGAGTGTATGCCAGAAAGGGTAATTTTCATACATGTTCAGGCATCGGGGTATTCCTATGGTCGGACCGTTCAGATTCCCTGACAGCCGGTCGAAAAGCAACTTGTTTTTCTCCGGATAAGCGTTCGTCCCTTTCTTTGAAGACTCGCCTTTGTTTGAAAAAACTTTTTCGCATTTATTCCCGGAATAGTAGGTATTTCCGCCGGTGAAATTATACCGATGTATCAGACATTGGTTGGTACACCCGTGGCAAGACATTTGTCGGGTCGTGTATACGGCTCCTTGTATCAAAGTGTCGGGTGTCATGCCCCTGAATGAGGGATTTCGGCTTTGGGCGTACAGAGCGCAACCGTATGCGCCCATCAGCTCGGGTCGGTCGCTGCGAAATACCGTGTGTCCCGACATTTTCTCGAATGCCCTTACCACAGCATCGTTCCGCATCGTCCCTCCCTGTACGACGATACAATCGCCGAACGACGAGAAATCATTTATCTTCAAAACTTTATGCAGACAATTTTTTACGACGGAGTATGCAAGGCCGGCGGCTATATCGCCGACCGAGGCTCCTTCGCGCAGTACCTGCTTGACTTTGGAATTCATGAATACCGTGCATCGGGTTCCCAGATCGCAAGGACTGTCCGCCAAGCAGGCCAGTCGGGCAAACTCGGAAACTTCGTGCCCTAACGTGCGGGAAAAAGTTTCTATAAAAGAGCCGCAGCCCGACGAGCATGCCTCGTTGAGTTCCATGCGTGTGAGTATGCCTTTGTCGACGAATATCGCTTTCATATCCTGCCCGCCTATGTCGAGGATAAAAGATACCCGCTCGTTCAGCTGGCGGGCAGCCATATAATGGGCGACGGTTTCGATGATACCTTCGTCGAGGCCGAAAGCCGCTTTTATCAACTCTTCTCCGTAACCGGTAACGCAACTGCCTGTAATATGCAGTATGACGGAGTTTGACGCGCATTGATTTTGCAGGGAAATCAACCCTTCTTTGACGGCCAGTATCGGGTTTCCGTTGTTCGATACGTAGTGGGTAAACAATATTTCTTTATCGGAGTTGAGCAGAATGATTTTGGTGGTCGTAGAGCCCGAATCGATACCGAGGTAGGCCTCCTGTATGCCGGGTTCCCACCGGGCATAACGCATGGAAGAAAGTGATTTCTCATTACGCCATTGTGTGTAAGAATCTTCATTCGGAAATAACGGGTCGAGCCTGTGAGTAAGTATGTTGATCTTTTGCGCCTGATTTCCTTTCCATTCCTCCAAGAGTTCTTTTGCCGTAAGCGATCTGCCGTCTTCTGCCGATAATGCCGCACCCCATGCAGGTATCAGATGACTTTGCCCGGGAACGACCCAATCACCGTCGGACAACCGCAGATAATCGACAAAAGCTTTTCTTAATGCCGGGATAAAAGTCAACGGCCCGCCGCAAAAGAGTATTGGCAATGATATGTCGCACCCCCGGGAGAGGGTCGTGATGGTCTGTACGGCAACAGCATGGAATACCGATGCAGCCACATCTTCTTTGGAGACGTTCTTTGCCAGAAGATTCTGTACATCGGTTTTGGAGAAAACCCCGCAGCGAGAAGCGATCGGGTAGACTGTTTGGGCGCGTAGGGCCAAATTGCTCATATCATCGACGGAAGTACCGAGTAATACAGCCATCTGATCGATGAATGCGCCGGTTCCTCCCGCACAGTTCCCGTTCATGCGTAAGTCTACCGGGCGATCTTTGTGGAGAAAAACGACTTTGGCGTCTTCTCCGCCTATATCGATTATCGAGCGTATGGAAGGGTATAGTTCCGTTACGAATTTTGTGGCTGCGACAACTTCTTGTACAAACGGCAACCCGCAACGTTCGGCCACTCCCATTCCCACGCTTCCTGTGATGGAAATTGTACAGGGAGTATCGCCCGTAAGAGCGGATACCTCTTCAAGAAAGGTATATATCAACGGATACACGGCTGCTTGGTGTCGCTCGTATCGGCTGTATATGACATCTCCGTCATGGCTGAGAACAACAATCTTCGCCGTCGTAGACCCTATATCGATTCCGATTTTGTGTGTGTTCATAATTTACACTTTCTATTATGTCTGACATTATTGTCAGACGCAAATGTATAGATGTTTTTTTAGGGAACAAAATGTATCATAATGATTATTATATTATTTAACAAATACAAAATAAAATCCGACAAAAGAAAAAATACTTCTGCCGGATATAATACGAACGAAAGTTCTGTCGAAGTTATTTCCAGAATCGCCAGTTACGATGCAGGCGGTCATTGCGGTCGAGGGCGGTTATGGCGGCACGACGTCCCATCTCGATGATCTCATGCGAATGATAAAATTCGAGCACTCCATATGCGGCGGCCGGAACTTCGATGAGTAAGTCGGGCTTATAAATCTCTACTGATAATTGCGATATCCGCCTTATCATCATGTGCGAAGCCTGTAACAGGGAATTATAATAGTTGTAGTTGGGTTCTTCTTTGAGATTCTCGTCGGGATGTCCAGAGAAGAAAGTCTTTCGCCACCACTCTTTAAAGATAGAGATGCCGTCTGTTGCAGACGGTTCGGGACGTGGAGAGGAAGCAGTTTCTTCCAAAGCCTGCGCGTTCACATCGACAGCAATTACTCTGTCGCCGGGAAAACGTTGTACTCGGTTTATGGGAAGGGGGTTGAGAATTCCTCCGTCCATAAGAACCATATCTTTTTTGTGGACGGGACGAAAGAAAGAGGGTAGGGAAATAGAGGCTCTTATCGCATCGAAGAGACACCCGCTGTCAAATACGATTTCTTTCTCGGCATGTACGTCGGTGGCGATTGCCGAGAACGGTATGGGTAAATCTTCGATAGGAACATCAGGAACCAACTCTTTCAGGGTATTGATAATGCGGGAACCTTTTACCAAGCCGTCGAAACGGAATGTGAAGTCGAGCAGTTGAAACATTTTGAATTTATCGACTCCCTCTATCCAATGTTTGAAATCTTCGAGTTTTCCGGCGGCGTATATGCCTCCGACCAGCGCCCCCATGGACGTACCCGAAACCGATGTGATTTCATATCCTCTGTTCAGCAGTTCTTCTATGATACCGATGTGTGCCAGCCCGCGGGCACCGCCGCTTCCCAATACCAGTGCGACTGTTCTTTTTTTACGACCCATACTGTTTTTCTTTTTTATGCATTAAAAATAGATATTCTATTCTTATTATATAGACCGCTATGTATAGAGATTTGTTTTGATTAACTGTTTTTTTCAAACATTGGCAAGAGACGTCAAACATTTTTGGGAATTTTGCCTCGTAAAAAAATAGGAAATATGATGATAGAAAAACGCAATTCGAGACGATTTATTCTTCTGTTTATGGGTATGTTGTCGGCATTCGGACCTTTTGTTACCGATTTTTATCTTCCTACGTTGCCGCAGCTCACAAATGATTTCGAGACGACTACCTCTTTGGTTCAGCTTACATTGACATTCAGTATGATTGGGCTTGCCGTCGGACAAATGATTATCGGCCCTTTGAGTGATAAATACGGGCGTCGCACACCGCTTATCCTTTCCCTTGCACTTTTTATCGTTTCTACCGTAGCTTGCTTGTATGCTCGGGATATACACTCCTTTCTTATTTGTCGGTTTATACAAGGATTTGCCGGAGCCGGAGGATTGGTTATATCCCGGTCTATTGTAACCGATTTGTATACGGGGAGCTCATTAGCTAAAACTTTCTCGCTTATGGCGGCGATAAACGGTATTGCTCCGGTCGGAGCTCCGGTATTGGGCGGTATCATGATGAAGTGGACCGACTGGCACGGAATATTTCTTATCCTGCTGGTGATCGGCGTGATATTATTGGGTATCGGCTTTGCTCAACATGAGACGTTGGAAAAAGAGAATCGTTTTCAGGGTGGAGTTTTTTCTACATTTACCCGGTTTATTCCGGTCTTGTGTAACCGCCGTTTTACGCAGTATCTTATTATACAGACTTTTGCTATGGGTGTGTTGTTCGGTTACATAGCCGCTTCTCCGTTTATTTTTCAGGAACATTATCATGTTTCTCCTCTTATGTATAGTATTTGTTTTGGAGCCAATGCATTGGGTATCATGGTAGGTTCGAGTCTTTTGGTTCCTCGTTTTCGTACGGCGCAAAGAGCATTGCGTGTCGGCTCTTCGGGATTTTTTGTCCTCGGACTTTGTGCTGCTGCGGCTCTTATCGCCGATATGCCTTTTGGCCTTGTCGAGAGTTTGCTTTTTCTTCTACTCGTCTCATTGGGTATGGTGCTTCCCACGTCTACGGCTCTTGCCCTTGATATGGAACGAAAAAATGCCGGTAATGCTTCCGCTCTTTTAGGATTTACCCAATTTCTTTTCGGGGGTATTGTATCGCCATTGACAGGTATGGGAAGCATTCTCGTCTCTACGGGTGTCATCATAGCTGTATGTTGTGTTGTCATGTACATGACGAGCCGTGTTGTTACGGAAAAGTAGGTTGTTTAAAATCCCGTGTCGACCATTGAGTGGTTTATATCTGCATAAGATCGCTTGCATGATAAGTTTGTTTTTGGGGAGGTGGTGGGAGAAAGGGCTTTTTCGTGTTGTCATAGAATAAAATTCCGTATCCGTAATACGGAGAAGTTTCAATTTATATGTTTGTCGTGTTATATGTGATATAGCATTCGTATATTGGTTTGCTTTCCCGATTTCATAATCGTGAAAGTGTTTTTTCTGAAAAATTCTCGAATTTGAAATTTTTTTAAAGTGTGTTCGACGCTTCCATTTGTAAATAAGTGTTTGCAGATGTGAGTTAGAAATGGTACATTTGAATTATATAACAACTTTTCTAACTTAAAATTTAATGGTATGGAAACATTTATGGCTATCGTGTTCTTGGTATTCGGGATTCTGCAAATAATCTTGTTCTTCAAAATATGGGGAATGACAAATAATGTAAAAAAAATCAAGAACAAACTTTTTGAAGATGATTTTTTCTTCCCTGTGGAAAAACTTTTTGAAAATACATCTCTTGTAAAAAGTGCATTCGCAGTGAATGTCCAAAAAATAAACAAACTTATTTATTTGGAAGAAAAGTTGGCCGCAAGACATATATTGCTTTTGATGCGATATAACTTAGAACGATATTGTAATACATGTGAAAAGTATATCGAAAAAGAAGTCCAAGAATTAAGTGTACCCTTTTTTAAAGAAATAGATGAAATGCTTGCAAAATTATAGATGCTCTATGGTTTGGAAACGGCAGAGAAGATTTTTTTCTGCCGTTTTTGTGTTTTATCTGAATAAAATATATTTTCGATTTGCATCTATGAGTCATATATACTATTTTTGTACATTAATCTTAAATTTGTAATATGAAAAAACTTCTATTTTTTATTGCTTTTACAGTTTTGGTTTTACCCCTTAATGCACAAGTTCAAGATTCAATGAGTAGGGAGGCAAAAATTTATACGGAAGAAGCAGATCTTGTGTATGATCACGTAAGTGAAAGCTACATAGGAAAAAAGGCTTATAAAAGGAAGTATGGAAAACGTTTTTTTCATGATGTTAAACGTTTATCGAAAGTCGTACATGATGCGCCCGAGTATACGCAGGAACAATTTCTGAGAGCGGTTGCTTTGCACCAAACCTCTATCGATAAGAATTATGAGACGATACAAAAGTTGAAGCGGAAAAATCTCAAATTCAAACGTGCCGGAGCAACACTTTTTGCGACCTCTCTTGCTGCTGATATTATTTCTTCTGTTGTCATCAGCCGGAAAAAAGAGGTTGAGATGAGTTATGCGATGAAAAATGGAAAACCTGTTTCTGTAACGACCCGGACATTCAATAAAGCGAAAGCGTACCGAATTACTCAATGGACTTGTTGTGCAGGTATGGTTACGGGTATAGCCTTGCTTATCCGTTATGGAAGTAATATACGTCATTATGATCCGGGGTTTTCTTTGGCAAACGAGCTTTATATTCAAGAATGCGGTCTTGGCGTGTCGTTGACAAAGAAGTTTTAAAACCGAATACTATATGAAAATAACGAAAGAAGAACAGCCTTCTTTCGTTATTATTTTTTGCAGGTATAGAATGTTTTTGGGGAAGGATTTGGTAGACTTTAAGCATTCAGGGAGATAGGAAGAAATGAAAATTTAAGACGAATTATTCGTTTCGTTCGGACGCAAATCGGTCTACAAAAAGGCCGAAAAAAGCGACCGGTCTGCTGATTTTACGATTTCGGGAAGAATCCGAAAGATTGAGAGTGGGTCGTAAATCTTTGATACCCTGTTAAATGGCGAAAGGGTGGGTATCTTTCGATATCCACCCCTTCGGAAAATTGAGGTTCCTAGCAGATTCGAACTGCTGTAAACGGTTTTGCAGACCGGTGCCTAACCACTCGGCCAAGGAACCTTATCTTTTTGCGATGCAAAGATAGGTAAAAATTCCGATTCCGCAAGCACCTTATGCTTTTTTCTTTGAATTTTCTCCCGAAATGATTTTTTCATCGCAACAGCACGAGGAGGACTTGCACCCTCCGCAACCGCAGTGGCATGCCGATGACCTACCCCGTATTATGCGCATAATGCGATACACGACATAAATGGCGACAGCCACGCCTATGACGGCGACAATAACCTGTTGTAACATATCAAATAAATATTTTGCCTATATTGAATATCAAGAATGAGACGATCCATGCGAAAGCCGTATTGTAGACCATGGAGAATATACCCCACCACCAACTACCGGTTTCTTTGACGATGGCGGCTACGCTTGCCAAACACGGGAAATAGAGCAATACGAAGACCAAGAAAGAAATGGCGATGAGCGGTGTGAAGTCGGGAGCTCCGGTTTCGGGATTGGCGGCCATAAGCCGTTCGCGCAAGGAAGCATCATCTTCGGTAAGATCGGAGTCTCCCGTGTACAATACCCCCATCGTGCTGACGACGATTTCTTTTGCCGCTACACCTGAGAGCAGGGCTATATCGACTTTCCAGTTAAACCCGAGAGGTTCCATAACGGGTTCTACGAATTGTCCCAGTTTCCCTAAATAGGAATTTTTCTGTTGTTCGGCTACAGTTTCTGTTTCTCCCGTAATGGGGTCGACTTGGGGACGAGGATAGTAACTCAAAAACCACACAACGACAGCGGCTACGAGAATGATACCTCCCATTTTACGCAAATACTGTTCGGCTTTGTCCCACATATGGCGCATGGTCGCTTTCATGGTAGGTATGCGGTAGGGCGGCAGTTCCATAACAAACGGTGTCTCGTCTTTTTTGAAATAAAAGCGGCGTAACAATCGTGCTGTTATCACGGCAGCCAATATACCCAAAATATAAAGCCCTAAAAATACGAAACTTGCATAGGCCGAGAAAAATGTGCCGATAATGAGAACATATACGGGTAATCGTGCACTGCACGACATAAAGGGGTTGATGAGTATCGTGATGATGCGGCTACTGCGGCTTTCGATGGTACGGGTTGCCATTATGGCGGGTACGTTGCAGCCGAATCCCATAATCAACGGTATGAATGACTTCCCGTGCAGACCTACTTTATGCATGATTTTATCCATGATAAACGCCGCCCGTGCCATATAACCGGAGTCTTCCATGAAAGAGATGAAAAGATACAGAATAAGGATATTCGGGAGGAATACGATAACGCTTCCCACACCACCTATGACACCGTCTACGAGCAGGTCTTTCAAAGGTCCGGGTTCCATGAATTTCTCGATGAGGCTGCCCAGCCATCCCACACCCGATTCGATCCATTCCATTGGATAAGCTCCGAGTACGAAAGTCGCTTCGAACATAACCCACATCAGGAACAGGAAAATGGGAAATCCGTAGAATTTATGGGTTACCAGAGAGTCGATCAGACGCGTGGTTTTGAATTCATCTCGTTTGCCCGGGACAAGAGTCTCTCGCAATGCACCCGAAATAAATCCGTATTTTTCGTTAGCAATGACGGTTTCTGTGTTTTCACCGAGTGTTTCTTCTATACGTTTATCTTCTGTATTGCGTAATTCGATCCATTTTTCATATTCGGGTTCTTTCGATAAGAGGTGTTCTGTTTCCTTATCCCGTTCGAGCATCTTTATGGCCAGATACCGAGGAGAGAGGTAATAAATCGATTGGGCTTCTTTCTTGATCGCATCTTTTACGACAGTTATACCTGCTTCTACAACCTGCCCGTGATTGATGTGTATATGCCGTACGACAGGTTCTTCCCGCTCATATACCCGTATGATTGTGTCGAAGAGCGAATCGATACCCCAACCTGTGCGTGATATGGTCGGTACCATAGGAATGCCTATCATTTTTCCGAGCATTTCATAATCGAGACGGTCGCCGCTGGCTTCCAACTCGTCATACATATTCAGGGCTATGACCGTACGCAGGTCCATATCGATCAGTTCGGTCGTCAGAAACAGATTTCGTTCAAGGTTCGAAGCAACGACGACATTGACGATTACATCGGGTTGCTTGTCGATGATATGGCGACGCACATACAGTTCCTCGGGCGTGTAGGCCGATAACGAATATGTTCCCGGTAAATCATAGATATTGAACCGGTATCCTTTGTAGTCGAAGTGCCCCTGCTTGGCATCGACCGTTACACCGCTATAATTCCCTACGTGCTCGTGCGCACCCGAAGCGATGTTGAAAAGCGATGTTTTTCCGCAATTGGGGTTTCCAACCAGAGCTATGTTTATTACTTTGCCCGAGCGGTCGGCTGCTTCCTGCATGCGAATGTCTTCATCGACAATAACATCGGCCGTTTCGATGGGAAGTATGTTTTCTGCCTCTTCTGTGGTTATGACCTCGATGAGAGCGGCTTCGCTGCGCCGCAGCGAAACTTCGTAATCGAGAATTTTGTATTTTACAGGGTCTTTTAACGGGGCATTGAGCAGTACTTTTACTTTTTTACCTCGGACAAATCCCATTTCAATAATTCGTTTGCAGAAAGCTCCGTAGCCAAGTACTTTTACTATGACTACTTCTTGACCAGTGGGAACCTCGGAAAGTCGCATATATTTATTTCGTTTCTGATGTTTATTATTTTGCTGCAAAAATCGTTATTTATTTTCATTCTACATAACAACTGCGCGATATTATTTATATGTAATATAAACAATAACATATATTAACTATGTATTCTTTTTTATTCTTTCCGATTATTTTTTTCAATGCGCCGTTTATTTCATTCCGATTTACTATATTTGTTTCGTTTAGTTATAAGCCCAATTTAGAAATAATTTACTATTATGAGAAAATACATTTTTCTTTTTGCCGGCCTGTTGTTGGCGCAAATGTCATATGCCGCTCTTGACGTTCGGCATTTCGGAGCCAAAGGAGACGGTACGACCTTAGATACCAGGGTCATACAGTCGGCCATCGATTCTGCGGCTGTGTGTGGTGGTGAAACCGTCGTTTTACCTCCCGGGCGATATTTGAGCGGGACGCTTATCCTGAAAAATAATGTAGCGCTGCATATCGAGAAAGGGGCTATTTTGTTGGGTAGTACCAGCCTCGATGATTATCCGCAATACGTTTCCCATTATGTGTCGCACATAAATCGATATTCGAGCCGTTCGCTTATATTTGCCGAAGGCGTGGAAAACATATCCATCAGCGGTGAAGGTACTATCGACGGTCAAGGTTCTCTCGAAAACTATCCTGCTACCGAGACCGAGACGCTTATGGGTATTACGCGCCGTCCTTATTTGATACGCGTTATCAGTTGCAAGGGGGTGAAATTGTCGGATATTCACTTACGCAATTCTCCGGCGTGGACGCAACATTATCTCGATTGCGAGAATGTTTTCATCGACGGTATAGATGTGTACAATCACGGTAATTATAACAATGACGGTATAGATATCGACAATTGCCGTCAGGTGCGTATCGTTAACAGCCATTTCAATACCGATGACGATGCAATCTGTTTCAAAACAACCAATGCAACGGGCCGTTGTGAAAATGTCGTTGTCGCCAATTGTGTTATTGCGGCCAATTGCAATGCCATGAAATGGGGCAGCGAAACCAATGGAGGATTCCGTAATTTTACGATTACCAATTGCACGTTCCGTCGAGCCGAAGAACCTACGATTTATGACCGTCCGCACCGGACTCTCGGCGGATTGGCTATTGAAACCGTAGACGGAGCATTGCTCGAAAACTTCAACATCAGCAATATTTCCATGTATGGGGTTATGACTCCTATTTTCATACGTTTGGCCGACAGGGGGCGTAATTATTATGACGGAGGTCCGTCTCAACCGGCCGGTACGTTACGCAACATACACATTGCCAATCTCACGGCTCGAATGCATGGCTTGGTGACCAGTTCGATAACCGGGTTGGAAAAGCACCCTGTCGAGAATGTAACTTTGACCAATGTGCATATCATTTGCGACGGAAACGGCTCTGTGGAGCACGCTCGAAAACGCGATTTGCCCGAACGAGAAAAAGAATATCCCGAAACGCTTATTTTTGCCGACGCTCCGGCTTCGGGGCTTTTTGTCAAGAATGTCAAAGGTATACGTATGCAGAATGTGATGCTCGAAGTTTACGAGAGCGATCCGCGGGCCTTATTGTTTATGGAGCGGGTCAATGATGCTTTGCTCGACGGAATCACGTTGGTGAACCCGTCGGACGGTCCGCAGGTCATATTGCGCAACAGCCGTGATATAGACATCGAAAAGCTTCGGTATGACGGGAGTCGTGTACCGTGTATCGGGATAGAGGGAACAGACAACCGGCGCATAGAAACCGATAAGAAATATTCCGTTGATCATTCCGATGGGCGGAACAGTAAAAAAAATCGTCATAAATAAGCTTACGTCATGAAACGATTGATTTTGTTTATAAGTCTTTGGGCCGTTTTTTCGGTTGCCGGCTTAAATTCTCAGAATATATCCCCTCTTACGGCTTTGGGAGAAGAGGCTTTCCGGGCAAAAAAATATAGAACGGCTGTCGAGTATTTTTCTCAAGCTGCTGAAGAAGGCGATGCTCAGGCGCAATATCGTCTCGGTGAGTGCTATTTTTTCAAAAAGGGGGTACGGCGTGATTATAAGAAAGCGGCATATTGGAGCGAAAAAGCTGCTCAAAAAGGTATCGCATCGGCACAATATCTTCTTGGAGCCTGTTATTACAAGGGAAAAGGGGTAAAAAAAGACGCACGAGAAGCTGTGGTATGGTTCGACAAAGCGGCTCGTCAAGGAGTCGCCGTTGCCCAGCAGGAACTGGGTAGTTGTTATGCCAACGGTTTCGGCGTTGAAAAGAACGATACTACGGCCATGCGTTGGTTTTCCGAGGCTGCCCGTCAAGGGCTTGCCGAAGCCCAATTTGCGCTCGGTGTCTGTTTTTATGAAGGTAAAGGCGTAGAGAAAGATACCGATAAGGCTTTTTATTGGTATCGCAAGGCGGCTTATCAGGAACTTGCCGAAGCCCAATATTTCCTCGGTATGAGTTACTATTCGGGCTTGGGTGTCGAGCAAGATAACACCCAAGCCATAAAATGGCTCGAAAAAGCACTGGAAAACGGGCTGGACGGCGACAGAGCAGCCGTTGCACGCGACATGATACGTCGTATCGATTGAGGTTTTTGTTTTGACGTAAACGGAGCATTCCCTTTATAAAGGGGGTATTCCGTTTTTTTATAAGTTATTTTTCATTGAGCATTGGTGGTATATCTTCTGCCTTGAATCCCAGTGAAACGGCTTTTTCAAAATCTTTCTGGGCATCGTCTTTTTCGAATCGTGCCAGTTTTAGCTTGCCTCTCATAACATATACCAACGGATCTTCGGGGGTCAGCTGCAATGCTATATCGATGTCTTCGGCGGCACGATTGTATTGCCGGTTGTAGTAATATGCTTCGGCGCGGTTGAGGTATAGGGAAGCCATATTGGGATTGGAGCGTATGACCTGCGTATAGAGATCTATGGCTTGAAAATAAAATCCTCTGCATTTCATTAAGGCTGCGAGTCCGATGCGGGCGTTGGCGCTTTTTGTATTGAGAGAAAGGAGTTGCTCGAAATCCCTGCGGGCTGAAGCGGTATCGTTCAATTCCAAAAAGATCAGTCCCCGCCGGTAGAGCGATTCTTCATTTTTCTCGTCGATAAAGAGTATGCTGGAATAATCGTCTTTAGCGCGTTGCAGACTATCCATTTCGGCCCATAATGCAGCCCGGTTATTGAGGAGTGTGAGCGATTTGGGCGACATGACCAATGCGTTGTTATAGGATTGAAGCGCTTCGGGAAGTTTTCCCAAGTTACGCTGTATCGTCCCGAGGTTAGAGAGTAAAAGAACGTTTCCCGGATTGGCCGGCTCGGTACGCAGGGCTTTCAGTAGCGCATTTTCTGCTTTTGTCAGATTCCCTGCTTCGATGTAGATAAAAGAGGAGTCGATATAGTCGGTGTATGATTGAGCTTTCAAGGATAGGTTTGCTGTAATCAGACAAAAGGCAATCAGTAAGATAATACGTGATTTCATATTGTTTGGACGATTATTTTACAATAATGCAAAACTAATGCAAATTCTGTTTTATCGCGGAGATAGAGCCTCCCTTTTTACAGAGATTTATGATTTGTCTTGTTGTTATATCCTCTTTTTTAGTGTATTTTTGTAGCGCAAAAGTCTTTATAAGCAAATGCGTATTTCCGTTTTGGCATTTTTTCTATTCTTTTTTTGCGGGTTGATTGTTTTCTCGGCGTGCGATGAAAAACATGAAACCGAGCCTCTCTATCCGGTCGATGGCGATACCTGCGATCGTACGGTATTGGTGTATATGTTGGGGAGCAATACATTGGGCGGTTTTGTCGAAAGTAATATCTCTGCCATGAAAAAGGCAGTCGAGAAAGGCGCATTGCACAATGGGAATTTATTGCTTTATATCGATCGTTATAATACAGTGCCGACTCTTGAAAAATTGTCTCTTCGGGATGGGGCGGTAGAGCGCACGGTTGTGAAGTCGTATGAAGACCGGAATTCGGCAACGGTCGAAGCCATGTCGTCGGTTTGCGATGATGTGAGAACGCTCTATCCGGCATCGAGTTTCGGATTGATTTTGTGGTCGCATGCCAACGGGTGGTATCCGTTTCATATAGAAGCCGATTTGTCGGCTTATAGCTCGACACGATCGTTTGGCGATGATGAAGGAAAGGCGATGAATATCGATGAAATCTCTTTGGCGATACCCGATTCCATGTTCGATTTTATCTTGTGCGATGCTTGTTATATGGGGACGGTGGAAGTTGCATACGATTTGCGAGAAGATTGCCGGTATTATGTTGCGTCTCCGGCAGCTGTCATGGGAGGAGGATTTCCTTATGAGGATATAGTGGAACATCTTTTTTCTTGCGATAAACCTATTCCCGAGAATTTGATAGATGTTTGTCGGGCGTATATGGATTATTATAGATCGTATTATGATCCGTACGGAACGATTTCTCTGATAGATATGCGTGAGATAGAGGCTTTGGCGCGTTCGGTGAAGTTGGCTTTGGTGAATAGTGTAGACTCGTTGCAAGTTTCTGAAATTCAACAGTTCTCGCAAGAAAAAGGGACGCGGGTGAGTTATCAAAACCTCTTTTTCGATTTGAACGATTATGTCGGTCGTGTTTGTGTCGATACGCTGGCATACTCCATATTTGCCGATTGTCTCGATCGTACCGTGTTATATGCCGATGCCACCAATAAGGGTCTTTCTAATATATTGGGTGCTTGGGTGGAATTCCCTATTGAACAATATTGTGGCCTTGCCGCTTATATACCCGGAGCCAGTTCCGATGAGGTAGCCGATTTGTATTACAAGACCCTTTCGTGGTATAAAACCGTTTATGGAGGCATGGAGGTGCCGATAAAAATAACAAACTGATATGAAACTATTGAATATCGATTTAACGTCGACTTTAACTGCAACTTCCGATACGACCCATGTCGATCCCATCAAAGAAGTGGTTGAGAAATATGCCGGTATGACGGCCGATGAAATCATTTCTACGCTTTTATCACATGCCCTTTCGTTCGGTTTGAAGTTTGTGGGAGCTTTGTTGATCTTTTTTATCGGCCGTTGGTTGATGAATCGGTTCAGTCGTTTTGTCGTGCATTTATTGGCTCGGCGTCATGTCGAGCCTTCGGTACAATCTTTTTTACGGAGTTTTATCAATATAACGCTCATGCTGATTCTGATCGTATTGATCATCGGTATTTTCGGTATCAATACGACTTCGTTTGTGGCATTGTTTGCCTCGGCGGGTGTCGCTATCAGTATGGCATTGAGTGGTTCGTTGCAAAATTTTGCGGGCGGACTTATGATTCTTGTTTTCAAACCGTATAAGGTGGGCGATTTTATCGAGGCGCAAGGGCAAAGTGGTACGGTGAAAGAGATTCAGATTTTCAATACTGTCCTTATTACGGGTGATAACCGGACGATATTCATACCGAATGGAAATTTGTCGAACAATATCATCATCAATTATTCCCGTGCCGGTCTGCGTCGTGTGGAGTGGACTTTCGGTATCGGTTACGGAGATCGCTATGAAACGGCTAAGAAAGTTTTGGTCGAGCTTTTGGAGGCCGATCCCCGTATTTTGCGTGAACCTCCTTATTTCATTGCTCTTCATTCGTTGGGAGATAGTTCGGTCAATGTTCTTGTGCGGGCATGGACTTCGGTAGATAGTTTTTGGGATGTCTATTATGATCTTAATCGAAAGGTTTACAAGGCATTTGCCGAGAACGATGTCAATATACCTTATCCCCAAATGGACGTACATCTGATAAAAGACTAATCTTTTTTTGCTTTTTTATAGGAGACACTCCGCATTCTTTGGGGAGAAATAACTATCTTTACAGCTGCAAAATTTTTTGCAGTACACGCTTTCTGTTTTTTCAAGAGAGATATCTCTCTGCCCGCCCTTTTATGATAGAAAAGGAGATTATCCCATGAACAGGCGTGTTTTCGGCTTCCGAAGAAAATAAAACACTATATAATGGTAAGCAAATGGAACTACGTACCCCTTACCGAAGAAGAAAAGCATATAGAAAGGAAATTGGCAGAGACCCTGTCGATAAGCCCCGCTATATGTACGCTTCTTGTGCAGCGGGGGGTAAAAACAGAAGAACAAGCTAAGAAATTTTTCCGCCCACAATTATCTGATTTGTACGATCCGTTTTTGCTGAAAGATATGGATAAGGCTGTCGCACGCCTCAATAAAGCGATGGGAGCCAAAGAGAAAATCCTTGTCTACGGCGATTATGATGTCGACGGCACTACGGCCGTAGCTTTGGTGTACAAATTTCTGAACAATTTTTATTCCAACATCGATTATTATATCCCCGATCGTTATGATGAGGGATACGGTATTTCCAAGAAAGGTATCGATTATGCGGCCGATAACGGTTTCACGTTGGTTATTGCGCTCGATTGCGGGATTAAAGCCGTCGAGAAAGTAGCTTATGCCAAAGGTCGGGGGGTTGATTTTATCATCTGTGATCATCATGTTCCCGATGATGAATTGCCTCAGGCCGTAGCCGTACTCGATGCCAAACGTGATGATGATACATATCCGTACAGTCATTTGTCGGGTTGTGGGGTAGGTTTTAAGTTTATGGAGGGTTTTGCCCGAAGCAACAATATCAGTATCGAGCAATTTCTGTTTCCGTTGCTCGATATGGTTGCCGTGAGCATCGCATCGGATATTGTCCCGATTACCGATGAAAATCGTATTTTGGCTTATCACGGGCTGAAACGTTTGAATTCCAATCCCAGTCTCGGATTGCAAGGTATCATCAACGTATGCGGTTTGCGTGGGAAGGAAATAACGATCAGCGATATTGTTTTCAAAATCGGCCCGCGAATCAATGCGTCGGGTCGTATGCAGTCGGGGAAAGAAGCTGTCGACCTGTTGGTGTCGAAAGATGCTTCGACAGCTATGAAGAAGAGTCACGATATCAATCAGTATAACGAAGACCGTAAAGAGCTCGATAAGAAAGTTACCGAGGAGGCCAGTTGTCTGCTGGAACAGCAGTCCGATTTCGAGAAACGAAAATCGATTGTCATATATAATGCCGAATGGCACAAGGGAATTATCGGGATTGTTGCTTCCCGTCTTACCGAGTTGTATTATAGGCCGTCGGTTGTACTTACGTTCTCGAATGGATTGGTAACCGGTTCGGCTCGTTCGGTACAAGGTTTCGATGTGTACAAAGCCGTGGAGTCGTGCCGTGATCTGCTCGAAAATTTCGGCGGCCACACTTATGCAGCCGGACTCTCTTTGAGAGAAGAAAACGTCGTATCGTTTATAGACCGTTTTGAGTCGTATGTTTCCGAGAATATATTATTGGAACAGACCAGCCCTCAAATCGATATCGATATGGAGTTGGGATTTGATGAAATAACGTCCGATTTCTATCATTGGTTGAAACAGTTCAATCCTGTTGGCCCGGGAAATATGAAACCTGTATTTTCGACGCAAGGAGTTGTCGATGCCGGTTCCCGTTTGGTGGGACGTAATCAGGAACATCTGAAACTCGAAGTCCGCGAGGGCAAGTCTTCTGTAACGATGAGCGGTATCGCTTTCGGCATGCACGAACATTATGCGTATATCAAAAGCGGAGCGCCCATAGATATATGTTATACGATTGAGGAGAACAACTTCAAGGGCATAACATCGATGCAGTTGCAGGTGAAGGATATACGTCCTTCTGTGAAGAAATAATTTTTGTTTATATACAGGACGGGACGGGAAAATTTTCCCGTCCCGTCCTTTTATGTTTACTATCGATTGTCAGAATGCTAATCCGACTCTGAATCCGAGGTTGTGTAGGCCGTCGATTTTGTAAGTAAACAGTTTGTTTTGGTTCGATGCATAATCATAGTAGAATGCAAGGTGGAAGCCGAAAAGGTTGGGACCCATAGGATAAATGTTTGCTCCGATTTCGGGAGAAACGAAAAATCCCCATTTGTCGCGACTACTGCTGTAAATATTGTAATAAGAGGTTATTTTACAATATTGCGTACCCAATTTTACGCCGATATAAGGAGAGAATTTTTTTGCCGGCATGAAACGGTAACGGAAAGCTGCACCGAAAGGCAACTGATATAGGGCGTGTTGCTGGTCGCTGGTCAGTTGTGAAGACGGCGAGAGGTTGAGCGTTTGGGTGGGAATATACTCGTTGTTGGTATGGAATGCAAAGAATAACCCGGCTCCGATATGAGGCGTAAAGTAATATCCGCCTTCAAAGTTCATACCCCATCCGCTCGCTTTGTCGGAAAATCCGTTGTTAAGCGGTATGTTGAATTGCCAGTCGATATTGGCATATCCGTTTTTTACCTGTTCTTGCGCTGTCCCGATAGAGGGCAGGAGTAACGACAGTGCGCATATAAAGACGATGCGCAATCGGTTGTTGCAGATTGTTTTCATTGTTATAATCAGTTTTGTTTATTCAGATAAGACGATTGTTCAAAAGCTTGGTCTACGGCATCGACGGCCAATTGCAGATTAATCCGGTTGGAGGAGTAGAGAAGTCCCGACATATAAGCATTCCAGATAATTGGAATTTTCTTAGATTGGGTGTCGAGCTTTATCATCTCTATAAGAAGAGAGCCGGTCGTGTAGTTATACGATACGGTATAGGGGTAGTACCAGCTGTTCCAATATCCTCCCCAATAGCCCGGATACCAGTATCCCGGATAGTCCCACCACCAATAGGGGCTGCTGTAATTGGTAAAATAATAGGTGCTTTCGATGTAACTTACCTGTATTCCTACATCGGCGAATTCTTTATCCATGACTTGGTTGTAGCCATATTTTGTCATGTTGTCGATAACGGTCGTGAGTAATTCTTGCGACTGCTCGTTATTCCAGTACGAAGGTGTTTTGCTCGATGTGATGAGCAAAATACTGTCGGGAATGTAGAAGGTGTCGAAGTCTTTGAAATTTTCGCTTGTGTCGTAGTCGGTGTAAACGAGAAAGTTGCCGCTGAGTTTCGATGTGTCCGGGTCTTTTTGGCAAGACGCCATCAAGAGTAAGACGAGGAGGAGAGGTGTTAGTTTTTTCATTTTTCTTCCCATTTTAGGTTATTATTAAGAATCTTTTCCCTAATAACAACACTGTACGTGGAAAGTTTTATATAATGAAATTATTTAATGAAATATTCGTAAAAACCCGTACCTACTCCTACAAGCGACATGATGATGATAATGATGCCGATACCCCGGTTGATAAGCCACAGGCTGCGCAGATTGAAACGGCTGCGTACTTTGTCGATGATAAATGTGATGGTGAGCCACCAAATAAAAGCGCCGAGGATAATCGACACGTATCCAAGTATATAATGGCCTACTTTCATTTCGGGCAGGAAAAAGTTGAGACGGGCGAATAAGCCGATAAGAAGCAAAAGAATCAGTGGATTGGAGAGAGTGAGGAGGAACGAAGAGGCGAAATCCTGTGTGAAAGAGCTTTTCTGATTGAGCCTTTTGCGAATGTTCCGGGCGGGATTTTGTCTGTAAAGGTAAATACCGAAACAAGTAAGGACAAGGCTTCCGGCGATTTGAAGAGGTGCTTGATTATTCTCTATGAAGTCGACGACGATCGATAGTCCGAAGCCGGTGAGCATGGCGTAGAATAAATCCGACAGAGAAGCTCCGATTCCTGTTGCCAGTCCCGACCGACGCCCCTTGTTGAGTGTGCGTTGTATGCACAGCACGCCGATAGGTCCCATAGGGGCCGATACCAATATTCCGATGGCTAATCCTCGGAAAATGATGTATATAAGCAATTCTACTGTGGTCATAAATTCGCCGGCGACTTTATTTCGAGCGGCTTATAGGTATTTCGTTGTTGCAAATATAGCGATTATTCCCGAAAATACTTTTCTTTTATTCTTTTATAACCCGTCGCTTTTCATTACATTTGCGCACAAATAAGCGTTTTGTTTTGTAACTCTTTTCTGATCATACACACATAAAACAATAGAGAATGGTACTTTTCTTTAAAACCCCCGAACAACAGATTATCGCTGTTGATGTTATGCACGAATTATCGGCCCGGGAGGTCGAAAAGCTGAGTTGGCTTTTCGGTCGGGCGCAGTTGCTTGCCGAGACCTGTCTCGACGGTTGGTTTGTCGGTCCCCGTAAAGAGATGATTACCCCGTGGAGTACCAATGCCGTGGAAATTACGCAGAACATGGGGCTTGAAGGTATTTCCCGCATAGAGGAATATTTCCCTGTCGCCAATGGAAATGCCGAGCATGATCCCATGTTGCAACGCATGTACGATGGTATCGACCAGAAGATATTTGAAATCGATAAAAAGCCCGATCCCATCGTCTATATCGATGATATTGTCGCATATAATGCACAGGAAGGTTTGGCTTTGAGCGATGAAGAAGTTAAGTACCTCAATGATTTGAGTAAAAAACTCGGACGGAAACTTACCGACAGCGAAGTGTTCGGTTTTTCGCAAGTGAATTCCGAACATTGCCGACATAAAATTTTTAACGGCGTATTCATTATCGATGGAGAGGAAAAGGAAAGTTCGCTTTTTAAACTCATCAAAAGAACATCGGAAGAGAATCCCAATAAGCTCGTTTCGGCCTATAAAGACAATGTCGCTTTCAACAAAGGCCCGGTTGTCGAACAGTTTGCACCGGCTACGCAAGACAAGCCCGACTTTTTCGAGATAAAAGATATCGATACGGTTATTTCCCTTAAAGCCGAAACGCATAATTTCCCGACGACCGTGGAACCGTTCAACGGTGCAGCGACGGGTACAGGCGGGGAGATCCGCGACCGTCTCGGTGGAGGTAAAGCCAGTCTTCCCATTGCCGGTACGGCTGTGTATATGACTTCATATCCCCGCAGTGAAGAAGGTCGTGAGTGGGAAGAAGCCATGCCTCCCCGTAAGTGGCTGTATCAGACACCGGAGCAGATTCTTATCAAGGCGTCGAACGGAGCGTCGGACTTTGGTAATAAATTCGGCCAGCCTCTTATTTGCGGTTCTTTGCTCACATTCGAACATGCCGAAAATTATAAGAAATTCGCTTATGACAAAGTTATAATGTTGGCCGGTGGCGTAGGTTTCGCTACTATGCGCGATGCCTTGAAAGGTGAGGCTGAACCCGGAGAAAAAGTCGTTGTTATGGGTGGTGATAATTATCGCATTGGTATGGGCGGCGGAGCTGTCTCTTCGGTTGAGACTGGCCGGTATGCCAATGCCATCGAACTGAATGCTGTGCAACGGGCCAATCCCGAGATGCAAAAACGGGTTTCAAATGTTATCCGTGCTTTGGCCGAAAGCAACGAAAATCCCATCATCTCCATTCATGACCATGGAGCCGGAGGCCATCTCAATGCTCTTTCGGAGTTGGTCGAGGCTACCGGCGGAAAAATAGATATGGCCGAGTTGCCTGTTGGAGATCCTACCTTATCGGCGAAAGAAATTGTCGGTAACGAGAGTCAGGAGCGCATGGGTATGCTTATTGCCGAGAAAAATATCGAGCATGTGCGCCGTATCGCCGAGCGCGAACGCGCACCGATGTATGTTGTCGGCGAGACTACCGATGACCATCGTTTTGTGTTCGAGCAGAAAGACGGCGTTCGTCCTATCGATCTCAATATGGAGGATATGTTCGGTAAGGCTCCGCGTACCGTTATGCGCGATGAGACCGTCGAAGAGAAATATGAAGATGTAACATATAATGCGGCCGATATTCACCAATATGTCGAGCAGGTATTGCAGCTCGAAGCGGTAGCCTGTAAAGATTGGCTTACCAATAAAGTCGACCGTTCGGTAACAGGAAAAGTCGCCCGTCAGCAATGTCAGGGAGAAATACAGTTGCCATTGAGCGATTGCGGCGTTGTTGCGCTCGATTATCGTGGAAAATCCGGTATCGCCACATCGATAGGACATGCTCCTCAGGCGGCGATGATCGATCCGGCTGCCGGTTCGGTGCTGTCGGTTGCCGAGGCATTGACCAATATCGTATGGGCACCTCTGTCCGAAGGACTCGATAGTGTGTCTTTGAGTGCCAACTGGATGTGGCCGTGTAAAAATCCCGGAGAAGATGCCCGTCTTTACAAAGCTGTCGAGGCATGCAGTCGTTTTGCGTGCGAGTTGGGTATCAATATCCCGACAGGAAAAGACAGCCTCTCGATGACCCAGAAGTATGGTGATGAAAAGGTATATTCTCCCGGAACGGTCATTATCTCGGCCGGGGCCGAAGTAAGCGATGTGAAGAAAGTCGTATCGCCCGTATTGGTGCGTGATGCCCGTACTGCGGTTTATTATATCGATTTTTCGTTCGATGCGCTTTCATTGGGCGGTTCAGCTTTTGCCCAGTCTCTTGGGAAAGTAGGTTGTCAAGCTCCTACCGTGCAAGACAGCGAGTATTTTGCATCGGCTTTCAATGCGATACAACAACTTATTTCCGAAGGACTTATATTGGCCGGACATGATATTTCGGCCGGAGGTATGATTACCGCCTTGTTGGAAATGAATTTTGCGAATACCGAAGGTGGTCTCGAAGTGAAACTCGATAAATTGCCCGAAAAGGATCTTATCAAAATACTATTCAGCGAGAATCCCGGCGTACTTATTCAGGTCAAAGACCGGAAAGCTGTCGAGAAAATACTCGAAGAGGCCGGTGTGGGTTACGCTGTTGTGGGGCATCCGTGCAGTGAACGTCATATCCTCGTCAGCAAAGATGGTGCCGAATATCTTTTCGGTATCGACCATTTACGTGATGTATGGTTCTCATCATCATATCTGCTTGATCGTAAACAAAGCGGTGAAGCTCAGGCTAAGGCCCGTTTCCTCAACTATAAAGAACAGCCGTTGCATTATCATTTCGGTAAGAGTTTTACCGGAAAGATGGAACAGTACGGCATTTCGGCCGACCGTCGTAAGCCGTCGGGCATAAAAGCGGCGATCATTCGAGAGAAAGGCGTGAATGGTGATCGTGAAATGGCCTATTCGCTTTACCTTGCCGGTTTCGATGTGAAAGACGTGCATATGACCGATTTGATAAGCGGTCGCGAAACACTCGAAGATGTGAATATGATTGTTTATTGCGGTGGTTTTTCCAATTCCGACGTACTTGGTTCGGCAAAAGGTTGGGCCGGTGGTTTCCTTTGGAATGAAAAAGCCAAGAAAGCCCTCGATGATTTCTATGCCCGTCCCGACACGCTCAGTTTGGGTATTTGCAACGGCTGCCAGTTGATGGTGGAGTTGGGTCTGCTTACACCCGATCATGAAGAGAAACCCCGTATGTTGCATAATGATTCGCACAAGTTCGAGTCGCAATTCCTCGGTCTCACCATACCAAAGAACAATTCGGTGATGTTCGGTTCTCTTTCGGGAGATAAGTTGGGTATTTGGGTTGCTCACGGAGAAGGAAAATTCAGTTTCCCTTATGAATTGGATAAGTACAATGTCATTGCGCAGTATAGCTACGATGCTTATCCGGCCAATCCCAACGGTTCGCCTTGCGCAGTGGCAGGTATTGCCTCGGCCGACGGTCGTCATTTGGCAATGATGCCTCACCTCGAACGCGCTATTTTCCCGTGGCAATGGGGCTATTATCCTGGCAATCGCAAAGACGATGAAATCTCACCGTGGATAGAAGCCTTTGTAAATGCCCGGAAATGGGTCGAAAATATTAAAAAATAACCTAAAACCAGAATTTTTACTATGGGTGGTTTTTTTGGAACCATAAAGAAAACGAATTGCGTAGCCGATCTTTATTATGGTGTCGACTATAATTCCCATTTGGGAACGAAACGAGGAGGGATGGTAACCTTTGATAAGGGTTATTTCACGCGTTCGATACATAATATTGAAAGTTCTTATTTTCGCACGAAATTTGAGGCTGACCTGCCAACTTTTTCGGGAAATTCGGGTATCGGTATCATCAGCGATACCGATGCCCAACCGATTATTTTTAGCTGTCATTTAGGTAAGTTCGCTATCGTTACGGTCGCAAAGGCCAATAATTTATCGGAGCTTGAAAAAGAATTGCTCGATAAAGGCCATCATTTTTGCGAGCATAGTAATGGCATTACCAACCAGACGGAGTTGATAGGCACGCTTATATCCGAAGGGAAGGATTATGTCGACGGCATAGAAAATGTGCAAAACAAGCTCAAAGGATCGTGCTCGATGTTGCTCCTTACCGAGAACGGTATCATTGCTGCCCGCGACAAATACGGTCGCACACCTATACTCGTGGGCAAGGGCAAAGACGGGTATGCCGTATCGTCGGAGTCGTGTAGTTTTCCCAATCTCGGTTATGAAACAACCTATAATGTGGGACCCGGGGAGGTTGTACTCGTTACGGCCGACGGTTTTACCCAGTTGCGTAAACCCAATAAAAAAATGCAGATTTGCTCTTTCCTATGGGTATATTACGGTTACCCCGTGTGTGAGTACGAGGGTAAGAATGTAGATCGTATGCGGTTTGAGTGCGGTTGCGAGATGGGAGAAAAAGACGATGTGGAGGCCGATTTTGTTTCGGCCATTCCCGACTCGGGTATCGGTATGGCTTTGGGTTATTCCGAAGGTAAGAAAATCCCGTATAAACGAGGTATTGTGAAATATACACCTACATGGCCTCGTAGTTTCACTCCTCCTACGCAGGAATTGCGCGAGTTGGTCGCAAAGATGAAATTGATTCCTAATCCCGATCTTATTAACGGCAAACGTGTTGTATTCTGTGATGACTCTATCGTCCGAGGTACGCAGTTGCGTGATAATGTATGCGACCTTTTCCGCTGCGGGGCAAAAGAGGTACACATGCGCATCAGTTGTCCGCCGTTGGTATATCCTTGCCGGTTTGTCAATTTTACGGCGTCGAAATCGGAACTCGAACTTATCACCCGTCGTGTTATTCAGCAATTCGAAGGTGATCATACTAAAAATCTCGAAGCTTATACCAAGACCGATTCTCCCGAGTACAAACGTATGGTGGAAGAAATCCGTCGGCAATTGAAGATAACTTCTCTTAAATTCAATCCACTCGAAACGATGGTCAAAGCCATAGGCTTGCCCAAAGAGTGTATATGTACACATTGTTTCGATGGAAGCAGTTACGAGTAAGTTTTTATCGGAGAAGGAAGCGGGGCAACAAAATTTGTTGCCCCGCTTCCTTGATAATAAGGTAAGATTTCCTATATTTGCTATCGAGCATGTATTGTTTTAAATATGATTTGCCATGAAAAGAATAGTTTTGATTATCCGTCCTTTTTGTATCGTTTTATTATCGGTTGTCGCAGTTTTGTCGATGTCTTCATTCCGCAGCATGTCGGGAATACCGTCTCGATATATGTTGACACAAATTTCTCCTTATGAGAAACAGAAAATACAAGGTTATCTCGACAAGGCGTGGGCATGTTATCTGAAAAAAGATTATGATACTGCATTGCAATGGTGGCGTCGCGCAGCCAAACATAATGTGGCTGCGGCTCAATATAATATAGGTCTGTGTTATGAGCGTGGGACCGGAGTGAAACAAAATATGAAAACGGCAATTGGCTGGTACGAAAAAGCCGCCGACCAGAATTTTCCCGGAGCACAATACAATCTTGCCTATTGTTATGCCGAGGGAAAAGGTGTGAAGCAGGATTATAAGAAAGCTTTTGAATGGTGGCGTGCTGCTGCCGGACTGGGATTGCCTGAGGCACAGTATAGTGTAGGGTGGTGCTATTATGAGGGGAAAGGAGTGAAGCCGGATTACGATGAAGCTCTTAAATGGTATCGTCTTGCTGCTGAGCAGGGTAATAGTGATGCCATAGCTGCCCTCTCCGAGTTGGGAGAAGAAATATGATGCTTATTTGATTGAGAAATAAATAGTAAGGCCATGTTGCACAAGTTGCCGAAATACCTGGTATGGATAGGTGCATTTCTTTTTGTTGCGATGTTCCCTGTCGGGGAATTGTGCGCCCAGAACAATCTGGAAACCCTCACAAACAAAGACCTCTTTGCCTATCCACCCAAGTCGTCACTACGGGCAACACGCTGGTTGCACAAGGCCGACAAGTTCAAGGCCGAAGGAAACGTGGAGAAAGCCGTGCTGTATTATACCAAGGCGGCCGAGAAGGGCGATGCCCGTGCGCAGTTTGTCCTGAGTTTGTGTTACAACGAAGGATATGGAGTTAGCCCCGACGCAGAACGTTCGATGCATTGGCTATCCCTCTCGGTGAAGCAAGAATATGCCTTGGCGCAGAATTTTCTGGGTGTGGTATATACTTATCATAAAGAAAACGCCGATTACAAGAAAGCGTTGGACTATTACAAAAAAGCCGCTCTCCAAGGATACAGTGAAGCCCAGTACAATGTGGGCTGGTGTTATTTCAACGGCTACGGTGTGGAGGCCGACCAGGAAGAGGCCATGCGTTGGATAAGAAAGGCGGCCGAGCAGGAATATGCTTTGGCCTTGGACGCCATGTGGCAGGGCTATTATTTCGGTGCGAAAGGTTTGCCTCGTGATTATAAGCAGGCTGCCGATTGGATGGAAAAAGCGATAGCCAAGGGAGAGCAGATGCCACAGTTCTATCTGGCAACGTTATATCTCGAAGGCAAGGGAGTAGAAGCCGATACGGTAAAGGCGTTGTCGCTCTTTACGCAATCGGCAGAGGAGGGATATATGTGGTCGCAAAACAAGTTGGGTGGCCTTTATGAGGTGGGCATCGGTGTGCCCGCCGACAGTGCCGCTGCTTATGCCTGGTATAAAAAGGCGGCCGAACAAGGTCTTGATGGTGCGCAAAATAATATGGGTCGCTGTTATCTTATAGGTATAGGTGTCGAAAAAAATCCGAAGTTGGCCGTGGAGTGGTATCAGCGTTCTTCACAAAATGGTAACATGTATGCCATGACCAATCTGGCTTGGTGCTATATGCAGGGGTGTGGAATCGAGAAGAATCCCGAAAAGGCCTTTTCTTACTATCGTAAAGCGGCAGATTTGCATTATGCCGAGGCTTATCTTGAATTGGGAAAATGCTATTTAAACGGCAATGGTGTGGAGCAGAACTTTGCCGAGGCTGGTATTTGCTTTCATCGGGCGGCGGGTGCCGGTGTAAAAGGTGCATATGAAACTTTGGGTCGTTTTTATGAATGCGATAGTACCGGATTCCATGACTATAAAGAAGCTTTTGGTTGGTATAAATTGGCTGCGGATAGTGGATCGTCTTATGCAATTTGGCGTTTAGGGTACTTTTATTATTTAGGTCGTGTTGTGGAGCAGGACTATAACAAAGCCATAGAATATTTTAGCAAGGTGTGCCATACCAGCAAAACGGCTTTGCTGAACATGGGCGATTGTTACAGAGATATGAAGGTGTATGATCGGGCTCTTGATTGTTATCGAGAGGCATACAAACGTGGTAAGTGGCGTGCGGCTTGTCGCATGGCTTTGATGTATGAGGAAGGGTTGGGAGTTCCGGTCGATAAAGAAGAAGCCAAGAGGTTGCTTTTGTCCGCTGTTGAAGCCGGTGATTCTTATGCGCAATATTTGGTGGGTTTACGCTATATCGACGGTCGCATGGGAAAGACCGATACTGCATTGGCAATTGAATATTTCTCTGTTGCTGCCCGGCAAGGGCAAGTCAATGCGTTGTATAAGTTGGGAGATTGTTACTGGAACGGAAAAATCGTCGTGCGCGATTATGGTAAGGCTTATGGTTATTTTCTTCGAGCTGCGCGGGAGGGACATATGTTCTCCTGTCAAAAGGTAGGAGAATGCTATCGTTTGGGATTGGGCATTGAACAGAACGACACATTGGCATTCGAATGGTATATGCGTGCAGCTGAGCAAAATTTCCGTGTGGCGCAAAAATCGGTAGGTGATTGTTATTTCAACGGTTGTGGTGTGGAACAAAATGATATGTTGGCTTTTCAATGGTATTTACAGTCTGCCGAACGTGGATTTCCTGTTGCGCAACTTGTAGTTGGCGATTGTTACCGGGCTGGGCGAGGGGTGGAGAAAAACGAGGCAGAAGCTATGAAATGGTATGATTTAGCTGCCAAAACAGGTATCGTTTCAGCCCGGAAAAAATTGGCGGAAATGCAGGGCGGGAATTTGTAAAAGAAACGTTTTTTCGGGTAATACTATTATCGGTTACGACATTTTTGAGTGAAAGATGTCGTGAGAGTTGTTTATACCTGATTGATATAGTGCGGAATTTGTCATTTTGCCATAAAATATATGGTATTTATACTCGATGATTTTTGAATGTGGGTTATTGATGAGGTAGATATTGTGAAATATTTGACGTTTTGATAGAAAATAATTCTCTTTTCTCTTGCATGTTTCGGGAGATTTTGTATTTTTGTTGTATTAAAATAACCCCTAAAATCTAAGACTATGAACATTCAAGCGATTATGAATAACCTTTCGGCCAAACATCCCGGTGAGTCGGAATATTTACAGGCCGTGCATGAAGTCTTGCTTTCGATCGAAGATGTTTATAACCAACACCCCGAGTTTGAAAAAGCGAAGCTCATAGAACGTATGGTCGAGCCCGACCGTATTTTTACCTTTAAAGTGCCTTGGGTCGATGATAAAGGCGAAGTGCAGGTGAACCTCGGTTATCGGGTACAGTTCAACAATGCCATAGGTCCGTACAAAGGCGGTATTCGTTTCCATGCTTCGGTCAATCTTTCTATTTTGAAGTTTCTCGGTTTTGAGCAGACGTTCAAGAACGCGCTCACTACTTTGCCTATGGGTGGAGGTAAAGGAGGTTCCGATTTTAGTCCGCGCGGAAAATCCGATGCCGAAATCATGCGTTTCTGTCAGGCCTTTATGTTGGAGTTATGGCGTCATCTCGGCCCCGATACAGATGTTCCGGCCGGAGATATAGGCGTGGGTGGTCGTGAAGTCGGCTATATGTTCGGTATGTATAAAAAACTGGCTCGCGAGCATACCGGTACGTTTACCGGAAAAGGTCTCGAATACGGCGGTTCTTTGGTACGTCCCGAAGCGACGGGATTCGGCGGCCTTTATTTTGTAAAGCAGATGCTGGATACAAAAGGTATCGATATCGAGGGCAAGACGATTGCTATCAGCGGATTCGGTAATGTCGCTTGGGGTGCAGCGACCAAAGCGACCCAGTTGGGGGCGAAGGTCGTTACGATTTCGGGTCCCGACGGTTATGTATATGATCCCGACGGTATCTGTGGAGAAAAAATAGATTATATGCTCGAATTGCGGGCATCGGGTAATGATATTGTAGAACCTTATGCCGAGAAATATGGAGTGCAGTTCTTCCCCGATCGTCGTCCGTGGGAACAGAAGGTAGATATAGCACTGCCATGTGCCACGCAAAACGAACTCGATGAGGACGATGCCCGTCGCTTGATCGATAATGGCGTATTGTGTGTCGGTGAAATTTCCAATATGGGTTGTCGTCCCGAAGCGATTGACCTTTTCATCAAGAACCGTATCATGTACGGTCCGGGAAAGGCTGTCAATGCAGGAGGTGTGGCTACGTCGGGATTGGAAATGACGCAGAACGCCATGCATATCAGTTGGAGTGCCGAGGAGGTCGACCAGCGTTTGCACGGCATTATGCGCGATATCCATACGCAATGCGTAAAATATGGTACTGAGCCTGATGGTTACATCAATTATATGAAAGGCGCCAATATCGCCGGATTTATGAAAGTAGCCAAAGCCATGCTGGCGCAAGGAATTTTGTAAAATCGGTATAGTATAAAGGAATAAGCCGGCAGGAGCATTCCTGCCGGCTTATTCCTTTATACAGAATTTCATAGGAGGGGCTTGCGGAAAAATTGAATATTTTTAACGGTTTGTATTGCGCTCTTTTTCAATATTAGTTACATCGGAGTAAGTTAATATGTAAAATGTTCCTTCTTGTAAATTTCGCTCTCTTTTTCGATTTTCGCAGCGTGAAACACACAAGTATATAAAATAATGATTGTCTCATTTAAAATTTAAGTCTTATGTCGAAAAGAGTTGCTGTTTTGGCGGTGAATCCGGTAAACGGATTTGGTTTGTTCCAGTATTTGGAAGCTTTTTATGAAAACAAAATCGAATACAAAGTATATGCTGTATCTGATACAGTAGATATACGAACGAATTCGGGGATTGCCATAAAAACCGATGATACGATAGCTCATCTCAAAGGGCATTCCGACGATTTCGATGCTCTTGTCTTTTCTTGTGGTGATGCCGTACCGGTATTTGCCGAGCATGCTTCGGAGGAATATAATGTCGTGTTGCTCGATGTAATCAGGGAGTTTGCGCAGGCCGATAAATTGATGATAGGACATTGCGCTGCGGCATTGATGTTTGAAATTGCAGGTATTACGAAAGGAAAAAGGCTGGCGGTACATCCGTTGGCAAAACCGGCTATACAGCATGGCGTGGCGACCGATGAACCGTACGAGATAGATGGTAAATTTTATACGGCGCAATGTGAACATACGCTTCCTGCTTTGCTTCCCTCTCTATTGGAGATTCTGAAATAGTAACCCTTATTGGGTCGTGAGAAGACGGCAAAAGAACTGTGAAAACTCTTTTGCCGTCTTCTTGTTTGTGGAAATATTGGGAAAAAAGAAAAAGGAATATATCATTTGTATTTCAAGTTATATTGGGAAGTCGGTAGAAATGTTTTTAATAGGAGGTGTATGTTTGTTTTTTATGCTTTATGTTGCTGTTTTGAGTCCGAAATCATATATTTGTAAAATGAATCATTCGGTTTGATACCGTAAGGAATAATAAAACAATAACCTATGAGTCTAAAAATTGTGGTACTTGCCAAGCAGGTACCTGATACCCGTAATGTGGGAAAAGATGCCATGAAAGCCGACGGTACAGTCAATCGTGCCGCTCTCCCCGCTATCTTTAATCCCGAAGACCTGAATGCGCTGGAACAAGCCCTTCAGCTCAAAGAGAAATATCCCGGAACAGTTGTGAAATTACTGACAATGGGGCCTCCCCGGGCAGCCGATATTATTCGGGAAGGATTGTATCGTGGTGCCGATGGCGGTGTGCTGCTGACCGACCGCGCCTTTGCCGGAGCCGATACGTTGGCCACGTCGTATGCATTGGCTTGCGCCGTACGTAAAATGGGCGATTTCGACCTTGTTATAGGCGGTCGTCAGGCCATCGATGGTGATACTGCACAAGTCGGTCCGCAAGTGGCGGAGAAATTGGGTATTCCCCAAATTACCTATGCCGAGGAAATTGTCAGCGCCGAAAAGGGTAAGGTTGTGGTGAAACGCCGACTCGAACGCGGTGTGGAGACAGTCGAAGCATCTTATCCTGTCGTCATAACCGTGAATGGAAGCGCCGACGATTGTCGTCCCCGTAATGCCAAAGCTACTCAAAAGTACAAATATGCCAAGACACAGAGTGAACGTCAGGCCGACGATAGCTCTTATTTTTGCGCATTGTGCGAGGAACGGCCTTATCTCAATCTTACCGAATGGGGCGTGGCCGATGTCGATGCCGACCTTTCGCAAGTAGGATTGGCGGGTTCGCCGACGAAAGTAAAACAAATCGAGAATATCGTTTTTCAGGCCAAAGAGAGCAAGACCCTTACCGCCTCGGATTCCGACATCGAAGATTTGATGAAAGAATTGATTGTGAACCATACTATCGGATAATAACCTGTCGCGGCGGTTCTTTTGCAGGATCGCCCCGCAAAATTCAGAAACGATATGAATAATTTATTTGTATATTGCGAAATAGAAGACGGAGTTATTGCCGACGTCAGCCTTGAACTGCTCACAAAAGGACGTTCTTTGGCCAATCAACTCCATTGTAAACTCGAAGCTCTCGTTATCGGTCATAAGCTCGACGATGTCGCAGCACAAGTATTTCCCTATGGGGTCGATACCCTTTATCTGGCCGATGATGCGCGCCTCTACCCTTATACCTCGCAGCCGCATGCCTCGGTATTGATCAACCTCTTCCGTGAGCAGAAACCTCAGGTTTGTCTCATGGGGGCCACGTGCATAGGTCGGGATCTCGGTCCGCGCGTCTCTTCGGCTTTGCATAGTGGGCTTACGGCCGATTGTACATCGCTCGAAATCGGTACCTATGAAGATAAGAAAGAGGGGAAAACCTATGAAAACCTGCTTTATCAGATACGTCCTGCTTTCGGTGGAAACATTGTGGCGACCATCGTCAATCCCGAGTGCCGACCTCAAATGGCTACTGTGCGCGAAGGTGTGATGAAAAAAGAAATATTGTCGCCCGATCACAAAGGAGAGATCGTGAAACTCGATGTCTCGAAATATGTCTCCGATACCGATTTCGTCGTATCGGTCATCGACCGCCAGATGGAGAAATCGAAGATCAATATCAAGTCTTCTCCTATCATCGTTGCCGGAGGTTATGGGGTAGGTTCGAAAGAAAATTTCAAACTTCTTTTCGACTTGGCAGATGCTATCGGAGCCGAGGTAGGTGCTTCGCGGGCTGCTGTCGATGCCGGGTTTACCGATCACGACCGTCAGATCGGCCAGACGGGTGTTACCGTTCACCCCAAACTATATATCGCTTGTGGTATCTCCGGGCAGATACAGCACATTGCCGGTATGCAAGACAGTTCGATAATTATTTCAGTCAACAGCGATCCCGGTGCGCCTATCAATACGATAGCCGATTATGTGATTACCGGTACAGTCGAAGACGTGTTGCCCAAAATGATAAAGTATTATAAGAAAAACAGCAAATAACCGAGGATTATGGCCAATTTTTTTACCGATAACAGTGATTTGAAACATCACTTGACACACCCGCTCATGCAGCGGATTGTGGCTTTGAAAGAACGTGAATATGCCGATGCCCGGAAATATGACTATGCACCTGTCGACTTCGAGGATGCTATGGATAGTTATGAAAAAGTGCTTGAAATTGCCGGTGAAATTTGCGGCGAAATCGTGGCACCCAATGCCGAGAGCGTCGATCACGAAGGCCCGCGCGTAGTCGACGGCCATGTCGAATATGCTTCGGGTACGGCCCGTAACCTCGATGCTCTGGTAAAAGCCGGTCTTATGGGTATCTCGCTTCCTCGTCGTTATGGCGGACTCAATTTTTCGCTTGTGCCCTATATCATGGCGGCCGATATGGTGAGCCGTGCCGATGCAGGCTTTGTGAATATTTGGGGGTTGCAGGATTGTGCCGAAACGATTTACGAGTTTGCCAGTGAAGACCAGAAACAGCGTTTCCTTCCCCGTGTATGCGCCGGTGAGACGATGGCGATGGATTTGACCGAACCCGATGCGGGCTCGGACCTTCAATCGGTCATGCTCAAAGCAACGTACAGCGAGGCCGACGGTTGTTGGTATCTCAACGGCGTGAAACGTTTTATCACCAATGGCGACGGACATATATCGTTGGTTCTTGCCCGTTCCGAAGAGGGAACGAAAGACGGTCGCGGCCTCTCGATGTTTATTTATGACAAAAACGACGGAGGCGTTACCGTGCGTCGTATCGAAAATAAAATGGGTATCAAAGGTTCGCCGACTTGCGAATTGGTGTTCCGCAATGCCAAAGCCGAACTTTGCGGCGATCGCAAGATGGGGCTTATCAAATATGTCATGGCGTTGATGAATGGTGCGCGTCTGGGTATTGCCGCGCAATCGGTGGGTGTATCCGAGGCCGCCTACCGCGAGGCTCTATCTTATGCCCGGGAACGCCGTCAGTTCGGCAAAGCCATTATAGAATTCCCTGCCGTGTCGGAGATGCTTTCGTTGATGAAGGCCAAGCTCGATGCATCGCGTTCGTTGCTTTATGAGACGACCCGTTTTGTCGATATGTACAAGACGCTCGAAGACATCTCGAAAGAGCGTAAACTCGAAAAGGAGGAGCGTGATGAGATGAAGCGTTACCAAAAGCAGGCCGATGCCTTTACTCCGATGTCAAAGGGTATGGGTAGTGAGTTCTGTAACCAGAATGCTTATGATTGCGTGCAGATACACGGTGGATCAGGGTTTATGAAAGATTACGCCTGCGAACGTATCTACCGCGATGCCCGTATCACATCGATTTACGAAGGTACGACGCAGTTGCAGGTAGTTGCCGCCATACGCCACGTTACTACGGGAACATACCTCAATATGATGCGCTATTATGAGGAGCAGGAGGTGTCGGGAGACTTGCAGACGTTGCGTACCCGCCTCAAAGAACTTACGTCGATTTATGCCGAAACGGTAGAGCAGGTAACTGCTACAAAAGACAACGATTATATCGACTTCCAAGCCCGGCGTATGGTAGAGATGGCTGGACATATCATCATGAGCCACCTGTTGATTCTCGACACCGAGCGTAATGATTCGTTCCGTACGTCGGCCGAGGTATATGTCCGTTATGCCGAAGCCGAAGTGCGTAAAAACGCAGCCTTTATCGCTTCTTTCGACATCAATGATATGACTTACTATCGTCGCAACTAAACGTGGATTGCAAGATAGCCAATAATCGAAACACAAACGCCCGACTTTCACTGTCGGGCGTTTGTGTTTCGATTATGATTAAAATTCTACTCCTATGCGTAGGGAAGGACCGTGGTGGTGGAGCCTTCTTGTGTAAGATTCGTAGAAGTGAAAACTTCCGTTTCGATAGTGGTAATATTTTTCTTCATGAACGCATTGCTGATAATTATACCCGATACTCATATTCATAGCCATATTTGGGGCGATTTTCAGCCGGGCACCAAATGCGGTCAGATTGACGTAATATCCGGGGTTTAACTTATCGGAGCTTTTTTTGCCTAATGCATAGCCGGCTTTTAGCCCGAAGAATGGGGTAAATTTCCGATCTGAAATATTGTATCGGAAATCGACAAAGAGCGGTAAAAACCATCTTTTGCCCATTTCATGATATTCGCAACCCAACCCTGCTCCTACGAAGAGGTGGGTATTGATTTGGTATCCGTGAGTGGTGCTTATCGCGCCTGTCCCTCTGGGGTTGTAAAATCCTATGTTGAAGGAGGTTCCCAATTCTACAAAACCTCGGTATTTGTCGTTTTTTTCTGAATGGTTCTCTGCTTGAACGGCTATCGGTGCAGCCAATAAAAGTATCAGTAAAACAAGAATATACTTTCTCATATGTATGGAGCCTTTGGTTTTATGTTTTTAGAATCTGTTGTTTATGGCTTTTTAGTTAGACCATTCGCTATTCAAGAAATTTATGCGGTTTTGTAAAACTTCTGTGAGCCATCTTTTTTTGTCTTCCGAGTTACCTTTGTTATATTGCGGCCAGCGTTTGGCGTCGCATTTGTCGGCTTCGGCACAACGTTGAGCCATTTCATCGATAAAGGCGTATATCGGTTCGTACTTGGTAGGATAGAACTCGTTCCATACTTTGCGTATATGTTCTTGGAAACGTGGATATTTGGCGATTTCTGTAATCCAACAGCGAGGTCTTTTCCCTTTTTCATAGAAGAAGTTGCGGGCGCCGCCCTCGAATGAATTTCCGAAGTCCCAGAGGGGGCCAAATATCCATTTGGTGTCATTTCCTCTGTCTTTATGGAAATAAGAACTTCCCGCAAAAGCATCGCCGTTGCAAAAAATTTCTTGTATGATATAGTATCGGGTGAGGGCATCGATGTCGATATATTTTTCCCATGTGGTGGAGTTTTTATCGTCTTCATATACGGCATCGTCTATCGCTTTCATCTGCTGGCGCAGATAAGACTCTTGTTCTTCCGAGAGAATTTCGGGACTTTTGTGAGTGATGTGCATGGTATAACCGCTGCCATTGACAAATTTTATTTGATCGGGGTCGTTGTAGTTGTCGATTTCGAGCAGCCAACCTCCGGTGATTTCGTCGGTATTTGTACAGTTGTCATCTTGCTCTGTGATGTCTACACGTTTGTCGTCGACACGTATATTTTCGACAAGGAAATAGAGCCCTTTATATTCGTTGTTTACAACCACTTCTACGGGTTCTGCTTTGGGAGTCCAGGCCAAACCTATTTCTTCACCCAGTTTGAAGGCTGCGGTTTCGGTCAGGTATTGGCTATATGCACCTACGTGGGCGAGAAGTACAAAATGTTTGCTTTTGTCCATTCCCAATGGGGCGGCTTTGCTTCCCAATTTCAAACGATATGGTTTTTTATCTTTTTTCCAAGAGAAGTTTCCGCGTCCGCGAATCTCCAATGGCAATTGTTCTGTTTCGCTGCCTATCGGTTCGTAGTCGTCGAGATCGAATGTTTCGAGATAATAGGTAGCATTGAGGTATTCTTCTTTCGACACAATGGGCTTGTTTCCTTCGGTGTTGATAAACAATACGGGAAGGGTGCGTGAATAGGTACAATTCGAGATGTCAATTTTTACCTCTTCTTCTGAACAGCCGATGACGGTTATTGCAAGAAGTACGAGATATGCAAATCTTTTCATAAGGATTAAATGTGTGATGTTATTTTTCTATATCTGTTTATAGAGTATGTAGAATGGATATTGCATTTATTTGCCAGCGCGACTGTCTTTTATGATTGACGGCAAAGATAACGAAAATAAAAAGTGGGCACTCAAAAGTGAACTTTTGGAACAAAGAAACAGACCTTCCGATATGAGACTCGGAAGGTCTGTTGCAAGAAAGATTTAAGCGGCTTCTTAGAAATATATATCCGTTATGCCGAAGTCCGGATGTACAGCCTTTATCGCTTCTTTCGGCATCAACGATATAACTACTATTGTCGGAAATTGATGATTGTCAGTTTCTGATATTTTACGTCAGGAAGATAAAAACTTTACGGACGTTTTTTTATTGTTTGAGAGATTTCCCGAATAACAGGAATGCACCTATTCGTGATTTGTAAATCAGTTTGATGATGTATACACAGACGATTAAAACGATGATTGATATGAATGGCGAGACTATAAAATTGAAAAGAAAAAAATTCAAGTTGTCGAAGTTTAAGTATCGGGCAAGAAATGTTTCCAGTATGAAGGATTGAAGTATGTAGATTCCTAATGTATATTGTCCCCATGAACTGCATGTTTGGAGTAATTTGGATTTTATATTCTGACCGAACGTTTTTTGAAATAAAACAATAAAAGTCAGACTACCGGCAATTCCTATGACGATACGGTAGAGATGTTTATATGAGAATTCGGTAATAGAATATATGTCCCTATTTGTCAATGCTTCCCGTAAATTGGGTTTTTGCCAAAAAGTTTCGTCCCAAAAACAAAGTAGAACGATAAAAAGTAAGACGGGTATTACGTAGAAATGATGGAGCATTCGTGTAAATTTTGCGGAATTTTTTAGTTCCAGTCCGATTAAAAAAGCCGGAAACATCGAAGGTACTGAATAGTTGGGGATTAGTTGGCTGATAAATAAAGTTATTACAATCCATATAGGTTTTCTTAGTTTGCAATTGTAACCGCAGTATGCAATGATGTAGCAAATAAAACAACTTTTTAGAAACCAAAATCCATATATTAGAGAGGAAGTGAGGGCATTTATAAAAGGTCTGTTTGTTATTGTAGTGGCAATGATCGTAAAAATTATGGCCCATGATACACACGGAAGGAGAAGCTGTCGGCTCTTTTTTGTTATCAATTCTGTAAAATGCAATCGCATAGATGATGCCGAGAAATATCCCGAGATCATCATAAAAAGAGGCATGTGAAACGAGTATATGTATCGGTAAACAGGTTCGTCCGAATATTGGCTGGATAAAAAATATTGAATGCAATGCCCCCACAGGACGAGGAAAATTGCAAAAAGTTTCAGTACATCAAAATATGGCAACCGTTTTCCTATTGATTGTGATGATATATTATCCATGATAGAAAGAAGTATTTTCAGACGCAAAGATATAAATTAATTTCTTTAAAAGAATTGCTTTGTAAATATTTTTTAATAAAAATAGGACTTAGAACGCTGCCATATTGGAAAATTGTTTTTATATGAAAATAAGGCCTTTTAAAATACCTTTCATGCAAAAATTTTGTATCGAGATGGTATGCTTTTACTGTTGTGTCAATTCATGAATAAAAATTTTAACCATAAAATTTTTTCTTAGTTGGTATTATGATATATCTTTGCATGACGATTGCCAATCGTATATGATTGTTTTTTATCGCATTTGCATGGGTTTATTAGGGTAGAGGTATCGGATTATAATAAGACAAATGATTTAATGGAAGGGAAAATTTTATGTGGATAGAACGAATAAAAGGCTTTTGCCTATTATGGGGATTGTGGTGCATGGTATGCAATGTTGTCGCTTATGACTTTAAAAGTGATGGTATTTATTATAGGGTTGCGTCGCTGGCCGACTCGACGGTATGTGTGGTTCGTGGCAGCACCGAGTATTCCGGACGCGTCATTGTGCCGTCGTATGTAGAGTACAATACCCGTAAATTGAGAGTTGTTGCCATTGCCGATCATGCTTTCAGCGATTGCAAGGGTCTTTTGTCTATTACAATTCCCGGTAGTGTTGTATCGGTTGGGAATTATGCTTTTGATAATTGCCGCTCTTTAAAGACAGTCATTATGGAAGATGGTAAAACGGAATTGTTATTGGGTTACAATTACTATTACAGCGGCGTCGGGGGAGGTGAGGGCCTTTTTTATGATTCTCCGCTGGATACGCTTTATTTAGGACGAAATATCGATTATCGAGCCGGACTCAATTATGGCAATTCGCCCTTCAATCATAGTGAATCTTTGTCGGTTCTGACTATCGGTCGGTGCGTTTCTCAGATACCCGATGGTATGTTTCATGGGTGTACGGCACTCGTTAAAATCATTGTGTTGAGAGATGAACCATTTGTTTTATCACCTTCCGTTTTTTCACAGAGCGCTTATGTCAATGGTAGTCTGTGGGTTCCTGCATCGTCGGTGGAGCTTTTCGGTGGAACAGATGTGTGGAAGAATTTTTTCCGTATAGAGGGCATATAAGTTTTATGATAAACAAACAAATTTTCTGTTATCTCAAATTATTTATGAAAAAGCAAAGCGGCTGCCATTGAGGCAGCCGCTATTTTTAGAAATTGATCTGTCGTTTTTATGATTTTCGTAGAGCCGCAATACTTTCTTCGAGCGACTTGATTTTGCTCTCTGCATCGGCTTGCTTTTTGCGCTCCATCTCTACGACTTGAACCGGAGCGTTGTTGACAAAACGTTCATTTCCCAGTTTGCCCAATACCGAACGCAAAAATCCCTGTTGATATTTCAGTTCATCTTCCAATTTCTTTATCTCGGCTTCCACATCGATGCTGTTTCCTAAGGGAACGGCATATTCGGTTGTACCGACAAGGAATGAAGCGGCGGTCGCTTCTTTGGAGCTTGCTGTTTCTATCGACGACAAGTTGCCCAATTTTACGATAATGGCGTCGCAGCCATTATCGTGCAAGCCGATGGCTTGGAGGGTCAAAGGCTCTTTATTCGGGATATTTTTTTGCAGACGTATGGTACGCACCCCGGCAATGATTTCTTTGGCTTTCTCGACGGCGGCCAGCAGGGATTCGTCTGTTGTTCCCGATTCGGGAATGCGCTCTATCATGATGCTTTCGCCCTCTTTGCGATCGTAGAGATGTTGCCACAATTCTTCGGTAATGAAAGGCATAAACGGGTGCAGGAGTTTTAGCAATACGTCGAAGAAGCCGAGTGTTGCATCGTAACTTTTGCGGTCGATGGGTTGCTGGTATCCCGGCTTTATCATTTCGAGGTACCATGATGAGAATTCGTCCCAGAAAAGTTTGTATATGGCCATCAAGGCTTCCGACAACCGGTATTTGCCAAACAAGTCGGCAACTTCGGCGTTAACCTTATTGAGCATCGAGGCAAACCATTCGGTCGCTATGCGAGCCGAGTCGGGTTGCGGTAGTGTGTCGTCGACTTGCCAGCCTTTTACGAGGCGGAAAGCGTTCCATATTTTGTTGTTGAAGTTTCGGCCTTGTTCGCACAGGGCGTCATCAAAGAGTATGTCGTTGCCGGCAGGGGCCGAGAGCATCATACCCATACGCACGCCGTCGGCACCGTAACGGTCGATGAGATCGATCGGGTCGGGCGAGTTGCCGAGCGATTTGGACATCTTACGGCCTATTTTATCGCGCACGATACCGGTAAAGTAAACGTTTTTGAAAGGCATCTTGCCCTCGTATTCATATCCGGCCATAATCATACGGGCTACCCAGAAGAAGATGATGTCGGGGGCGGTAACAAGGTCGGATGTGGGGTAGTAGTAACGTATCTCTTCGTTGCCGGGGTTGTTGATACCATCGAAGAGCGAGATGGGCCACAACCACGATGAGAACCATGTGTCGAGGCAATCTTTGTCTTGGCGCAGGTCGCCGAGCGTGAGGGCGGTATTTCCGCTCTTCTCTCGCGCCAAAGCCAACGCTTCTTCTGTGGTCTCGGCTACAACATAACCGCCTTCGGGCAGGAAGTAGGCCGGTATGCGATGTCCCCACCACAGTTGTCGGGAGATGCACCAGTCTTTGATGTTCTCCATCCAGTGGCGGTAGGTATTTTTGTATTTGGCGGGATAGAATTTTATCTCGTCGTTCATTACCGGTTGCAATGCGATTTGGGCGAGATGTTCCATTTTGAGGAACCATTGCATCGAGAGTTTCGGCTCGATGACGACATTGGTACGCTCGGAATATCCCACTTTATTGTTATAGTCTTCGACTTTTTCGAGCAATCCTGCTTTTTCGAGGTCTACGGCGATCTGTTTCCGCACGTCGAAACGGTCTTGACCTACATACATGCCGCCGGCTTCACTGATTGTTCCGTTGTCGTTGAAAATATCGATGACGGGCAGATTATATTTTTCGCCCAGCATATAGTCGTTTACGTCGTGGGCCGGGGTAACTTTCAGGCAGCCCGTTCCGAATTCGATGTCTACATAGTCGTCCATAATGATGGGTACGGCACGGCCTACCAGCGGAACGATGACCCGTTTCCCTTTGAGATAGCCGTAACGCGGGTCGTTGGGATTGACGCATACGGCGGTATCACCGAGAATCGTCTCCGGACGTGTCGTGGCGACAATGATATATTTATCGGCCTCACCCTCGATCATATAACGGAGGTAGTAGAGCTTGCTGTGCTCTTCTTTATAGATCACCTCTTCGTCCGAGAGTGCCGTGAGAGCCTTCGGGTCCCAGTTTACCATGCGTACACCGCGGTAGATAAGTCCCTTGTTGAAGAGGTCGACAAATACTTTGATGACACTGCGGCTGCGGGTCTCGTCCATCGTAAAGGCTGTGCGGTCCCAGTCGCACGAAGCCCCCAACCGGCGTAACTGTTTCAGAATGATTCCGCCGTGTGTTTCGGTCCAAGCCCATGCATGTTTCAAAAATTCTTCGCGTGTGAGGTCTGTTTTTTTGATTCCTTCGGCGGCGAGCTTGTTTACCACTTTGGCTTCGGTAGCGATCGATGCATGGTCGGTTCCCGGTACCCAGCAGGCATTTTTCCCGGTCATGCGGGCACGGCGCACGAGAATGTCCTGTATGGTATTATTGAGCATGTGCCCCATGTGCAACACACCGGTAACGTTGGGGGGAGGGATAACGACTGTGTAGGGTTCGCGACCATCGGGTTTCGATTTGAAGTAGCCGTTTTTCAGCCAATATTCGTACCACTTGCCTTCGACGTCGGCAGGGTTGTACTTTGTTGCAATATCCATCGTCTTGCGGTTCTAAGAATTATAGTTGCCAAAAACAATCTGCGATGCGATCGGTTTCCGGGAATCGACCGTGTGCAGACTTGAATTTATTTCATGGTTGCAAAAGTAGATAAAAAACGGCAAATGTGAAACCCTAATCGCAATACTCTTTGAAAGTTATTTATACTTTTCGGTAATTGTGTTTCAAAAAACGGAAACAATATTTGGTAGATGGAGTATGTAATGATTGAGGGTAAAAGTTTTTTGTTATAAAATCGTTTTGTTTGTGGGGATTTTCTATTTGAAATGGATTGACGGTGTAATGATTTTTTGAACAGTTGAGAATTATTTCGTGCAGAAATGTTGCAAAAGCGTGTAATTTTTAGCCGATGTTTGGAGAGGAATGTTTTATCGGTTAAATTTGTGAATCAATCACGAAATACACACGTTATATGAATTTAAAACACATTTGCTTGTCGGTGCTTTTTTGTGGCACGGCATGGTTGCAGGCGAAAGCCGATAATGCCATGAAGCTATGGTATGAACAGCCCGCATCGTTATGGGTAGAGGCACTGCCGTTGGGTAACGGGCGTCTTGGCGCTATGGTGTTCGGCGATCCGGTGCACGAACAGTTTCAGTTGAACGAAGAGACGATTTGGGGTGGTTCTCCCTATAACAACACCAATCCTAAGGCAAAAGACGCGTTGGCCGAAATACGTCGACTTATTTTTGCCGGAGAGAATATGAAGGCGCAGGAATTGTGCGGCCCGACGATATGTTCTCCTTCGGGCGCTAACGGTATGCCTTACCAGACGGTGGGTTCTTTGCTTCTCGATTTTGAAGGCGTTGGCGATTATACCGATTATTATCGCGAACTCGACATCGAACGGGCTCTCTCGACGACCCGTTTCAAAGCCGACGGTGTGGAGTATTGTCGCGAAGCTTTTACTTCGTTTACCGATCAATTACTTATCATACGGCTTACTGCTTCCCAAAAAGGTAAAATATCTTTCTCGGCGCGTTATGACACTCCGTATAAAGAATATAGTCGTACCATCGAGTCAAAAAATATGCTTCGCCTCGATGCAAAGGCCAACGACCATGAGGGTATCGAAGGCAAAGTGCGTTTTACGACGCTTACCCGTATAGACCGCAAAGGGGGTAAATGCGAAGTCGTGGGCGATACTTTGTTGCGTGTGTCGGGAGCCAACGAGGTAACCCTTTACGTTTCGGTCGGAACCAACTTTGTCAATTATAAAGATGTGTCGGGAGACTCGGAAAAGAAAGCGTTTTCGTACCTCAAAAATGCCGGTAAAAAGTTTGAGAAGGCTTTGCAGAGCCATACCGCCGAATATGGTAAGTATTTTGACCGGGTATCTCTCGATTTGGGAGCAAATGCGCAAGCTGCCAAGCCTACCGATGTACGGGTTCGGGAGTTCGAGTCGAATTTCGACCCGCAGTTGGCTGCGCTCTATTTCCAGTTCGGACGTTATCTTTTGATATGCAGTTCGCAACCTGGCGGTCAGGCAGCCAATTTGCAAGGTATATGGAATTACAAGTTGCGTGCACCGTGGGACGGAAAATATACGACCGATATAAATGTGGAGATGAATTATTGGCCGGCCGAGGTAACCAACCTCGCCGAGATGCATGAGCCTTTCCTCGACTTGGTAAAACGCGTTGCCGAACAAGGTAAGCAGTCGGCTGCCATGTACGGTTGCCGGGGCTGGACATTACACCATAATACCGATATTTGGGCATCGACCGGTGCGGTCGATGGGCATCGCTACGGCGTGTGGCCTACCTGCAATGCATGGTTCTGCCAGCATTTGTGGGATCGTTATCTGTTCTCTGGCAATAAAGAATATCTGAGTGAAGTATATCCTTTGATGAAAAGCGCGTGCGAGTTCTATATCGATTTCCTTGTGCGCGAACCCGAAAACAATTGGTTGGTGGTAGCGCCCTCGTATTCTCCCGAAAATGCACCGTCGGTTAACGGCAAACGCTCTTTTGTGGTCGTTGCTGGTACGACGATGGACAACCAAATGGTCTACGATCTTTTCTCCAATACCATCGATGCCGCTACGGTGATGGGCGAGGAGACGCTTTTTGTCGACAGCTTGCGTGCGATAGCCTCTCAGTTGGCTCCTATGCAAGTCGGGCGTTGGGGACAGTTGCAGGAGTGGCTCGAAGACTGGGACAACCCCCGGGATCGCCATCGCCACGTTTCCCATTTGTGGGGACTCTATCCGGGTCGGCAGATCACCTATAATACGCCGGTGCTGATGGAGGCTGCCAAGAAAACGCTTTACGGTCGCGGCGACCATTCTACCGGCTGGTCTATGGGTTGGAAAGTTTGTTTCTGGGCGCGGTTACTCGATGGTAACCACGCTTATAAGTTGATTACCGAACAGATACGTCCTACGACCGATGAAAAAGGCCAAAACGGAGGTACATATCCCAATCTTTTCGATGCGCATCCGCCTTTCCAAATCGACGGAAACTTCGGTTGTACGGCCGGTATTGCCGAGATGTTGGTGCAAAGTCATGCCGGTACGGTACACCTTTTGCCGGCGTTACCCGATGTTTGGAGCAAAGGAACGGTAAAAGGTTTGCGTTGTCGAGGAGGATTTACGCTCGAAGAGATGTCTTGGAGCAACGGTACGATAGATCGGGTACAAGTGCTTTCGACGATCGGTGGAAAATTACGGGTGCGCTCGGCAGTTCCTCTTGTATGCGAAGGAATAGACCTCAAACCCCTCAAATCGACAGCCTCTACCCCCGGTATGTTGCTCGATCCCCAGTCGATACGTCGTCCGCTCATTTCGCCCGAAGCACCTATCAATACTACAAATCCGTCAGCCAAGTCCTATGTCTATGATATAGAGACGACGCCCGGACAGGTATATGTATTGATGGCTGAAAAATAAAATAGGAGGATTATGGAGAATTTGGAATGCACCGATAATACGGTGCATTCCTGTTTTATGGAGAGAACTTTTGAAAAAGCGTTCTGCGCATTTTTTGCTCTTCGATAAAAATTTTACATTTGTCGGAAAATCTCTTCGGCTTATGCGTCAATATCTTTTAGCTCTATTTCTTTTATTGTTTTTTTTGATACCGTCGTCTGCTCAGGAAACGCCGAAACGGGAATTCCGGGGAGCATGGATTCAGACGGTCTATCAACCGCAATATGCCGAGATGGATTCGGCAGCGATGCGAGGCTATTTCGATGCGATGCTCGATACGTTGCAACGGTCGGGTATCAATGCGTTGCTTTTCCAAATACGTCCCGAATCCGATGCCTTTTATGAGTCGAATATAGAGCCATGGAGTCGTTTCCTTACCGGGAAGCAAGGCCGTTCTCCCGAGCGCGGTTGGGATCCAATGGCTTATCTGATAGGCAAATGCCATGAGCGTAATATCGAGTTTCATGCTTGGATAAACCCTTATCGGGCTCAATGTAATACGGTAACCGAACTCGATACCTCACATATTTACCACAGACACCCCGAGTGGTTTGTCGTTTACGGACGTCAGCTGCTTTTCGATCCCGGTATGCCCGGTTCTCGGGAATTTATCTGTCAGGTTGTCGATGATATAATAACCCGCTATGATGTAGATGCCATACACATGGACGACTATTTCTATCCTTATCCCGTAAACGGTACGCCCTTTCCCGATACGGCAAGTTATGCTCTTTATGGCGGCGGCCGTCCCATCGATGAGTGGCGACGAGAGAATGTCGATGTTCTTGTTTCGGAACTCTCTCGTCTTATAAAGCAGCGTAAACCGTGGGTGCGATTCGGTATAAGTCCGTTCGGTATCTATCGGAATAAAAGCACCTCGCCCGAGGGGAGCGAGACGTGCGGTTTGCAAAACTATGACGATCTCTATGCCGATGTATTGTTGTGGGCCCGAAACGGTTGGGTCGATTATCTCATACCTCAGCTTTATTGGGAAATAGGCCACTCGGCAGCGTGTTACGAGGAGTTGGTGTATTGGTGGAATCGGAATATTGCCGGCGATTGTCATCTCTATATAGGGCAGGATTTGTGTCGTTCGCTCGATGCTGGTGATGTAAGTCCCCGTCATTCCCAGTTGGGGCATAAGATGATTCTGACCCGTTATCTTGATTATATTTCGGGCGTTTGCTTTTGGTCGGGTTATCAACTATTGGACAACTATAAAGGGGCCGGCCATGAATTACGAAGCTCTTTTTTCTCTTCCCCGGCTTTGATACCGGCCTATGAACACATCGACAACCGGCCTCCGTCGGGAGTGAAGAAATTGCATACGCGATGGTCATCTGATGGTTTTTATCTCGAATGGAAAACCGATAAGACACGCGACGAGATGCAACGTCCGGCCTATTATTGTGTGTATCGTTTTCACGAAGAAGCGGAGGTCGATCTCGATGACGTTAAAGCTTTGGTTGCGACGGTGCGGGAAAATCGGTATCGATTGCCCTATAAAGATGGTTCGAAAAAATATATTTATGTCATAACGGCGATAGACCGTATGCACAACGAGAGTGAACCGAAAATCTTGAAAGTAAAGTTGTAATAAGACGTGGAATATGAAAATGAGAGTTTTTCTGTCGGTTATTTTGTGGACTTGGGTATTGACGGTAGGCGCAAAAAATATCGAAACCCGTTTTGACGGGAAAAAGATTACCAATGATGTTTTTTGGAACACGGCCGAGGGTATGCCCTTATACAGCCAAGGCGGAGGAATATTCCGTTATCCCGACCCCGATACCGGGCGATTGCGCTACTATTGGTATGGTGTGCGTTATGCCGAAGCGGTACGTTATCGGGAAGACCCGTCGGTAACGTATCCTGCCTGTACATTCGAGGCGGTAACTTGTTACAGTTCCGATAATTTGATCAATTGGTATTACGAAGGAGATGTATTGACGCGGGAGGAAGTGGATCGTTATGGCCGTGCCGGTTGGGTAGGGCGTATGGGAGTCGCTTATCTCGAAGCGTGGAACCAATATGTGTTGGTGGTACAACATGATAACGGGGTTTTGTTTGCCTTGTCCCATACACCGAACGGTCGCTTTACTTGGCATCGGCGCATTACGATGGAGAAGATAATCGGTACGCCCAATACCGGAGACCAGACGGTTTTTGTCGATGAAGATACTCGGAAACCTTACCTTATCTATTCTTATGGACGCGGGCGCAATCGCATATACGTGTCCGAAATCGGTATCCGTGACGGGCAGGTGGATTTACTTGATTGCACGCAGGTTTTCAAAGGAGCCGGCCGGGAAGGTAATTGCTTGTTCAAGTACGAAGGTCGTTATTATATGTGTGCTTCGAATCTTTACGGTTGGGATTCATCTTTTGCCTATTACATGGTAGCGAATGATATTCGCGGGCCTTATGAACCCGTTAACGATATGAAAATCATGCCCGGGTGCGCCGAAGACTATGCACATGTTACACAGACGGGCTTTTTCTATACGGTTCGTGGGAGTAGAAAGGAGACGGTCGTTTATTGCGGAGACCGTTGGGCGGAGTTTGCAGGAAACGGATGGGGATATAACCATTGGTGTCCCGTTTCGTTCGATGGGGAAGAACCCTATTTCAACTCTTTGCAATCGTGGTATCTCGATGTGGAGACGGGGGAGTGGTGTGCGGCCGAAGATAATAATTATGTAAAGAACAGTAGTTTTGAGGCCGATCGTCGGCCAATTCCTTGTCCGGCCAAACCAGTTCAAGATTATTTGCTGGGTTGGACGACAGAAATTATCGAAGGTAATAAAGTTGCGGTCGGTTCGACCGATTCTCCGATATTGAATTACGAAAACAGTGAGGCGGACCGTAGAACGGTTATCGGGGAAAAGTCTCTTTTTGTCGGTGATAAAACCCGTTTTCGGCGTCGTATTTATCAGACGATAGAATCTACACCTTATGTGTCGTTGCCCGATGGTCGTTATTCTCTTACGGCACGATTGAAAAACAGTGAGGGGCTGGATTGCCTTGAAATGTATGCCGAGAGCGAGGGAAAACGTTTTTCGTGCCGAGTAAAAGAAGAAACCCCTGAGTGGCGGACGATAGAAATAAAGCGTATCAAGGTACGTGGAGGTAAGGTCGAAATCGGTTTTTATGCCGAAGGAGTTGCTGGTGCTTGGGCTCGTATCGATGATGTTGTGCTGAAAAGAAGTCGATAGGATATAACCGGAGAGATACTTTCAGGTAGGAGGAAATAAGGAATCGAAATTTGATGCAGATAGAGAAATTTTTACATTCGCTTTGTCTGGTTAGAGATGAGATTTGTTGTTTTCTTCATAGGGCGCATTCCATTGTTGTTCCGAGTTTTACCAATGGGCGATGTGAGAAATTCTGTTTTTATGCCCCAACGTATGGAATTCTTCACTTCGCTTTGCTCCGATCAGAATAGTAAATGATCTATGCAAAACCTGCTGGGAATCGTTCCCTTCAATATAAATATATCGGTAGCAGAAAGGCCCGACTACAAATTGTAGTCGAGCCTTTCTGTGTATCGAATAATACAAGAATCAGAGCTCTTCTTTTTCTTTGGTCGGATTTTTATAATAAACCTTACCTTCGAGATACTCTTGGGTAGCGATGAGGGTCGGTTTCGGTAATTTTTCATAGTAACGCGAAATCTCGATTTGTTCACGGTTTTCAAAAACCTCTTCGAGATTGTCGTTATATGAGGCAAACTCTTGCAACTTCTTTTCCAAGTCGTTTTTCATTTCCACGCTTATCTGGTTGGCGCGTTTGCCGATAATGCGTAACGTTTCATAAACGTTTCCCGTATCGTTCGAGAGAGCAATGATGTCGCGGGTTACGGTATTGGTCGGTGCGTTGGTTTTTTTGTAGTCCATTTTTATTTCGGTTTATTTTTATTCTTCACTATCGATGTATTTGCTGGCATCATTGAATATGCTTTCGGCCTCTTTTTTATATTTCCCGTCGGGATATTCATTGATGTAAGCGTAATATTCATCTATGGTATTGCGATAACGTTCGCCTTTCCGTTCGTTGATACTTTCTTGTGCTTCCTTATAACGGGCTCGCAAGATAAGCATAAGGAATTCTTCTTTTCTTTGGGTATAAGGGAATGTCTTCAATGCGTTTTGTGCCGTTATGACGGCCGATTCAAAGTAATTCCGCCCTAAATAATTCCCTATGTTGAAGTAGGTCATGGCATTCAGAAATTCTTTTTCGACCAATTTCTCCTGCAACTTGACGATCATATCTTGGGCCTCTTTTACTTTTTCTCCCCGGGGATAATAGTCGAGATACATTTGCAATTCTTCTATACCCTTGTAAGTGATCGATTGGTCGAGGCGCGGATCGGGGGAGTCGTTATAATAACTCAATCCCGAATAATAACGAGCCATTTCGGTATATTCACCTTTGGGAAAACTCCGGTAGTAAGTAGCGAAGTAGTCTCCTGCCGTGTCGTAGTTCTTAGCCATAAAATGGCTGAGTGCCAACAAATAAAGCGATTCTTCCCCTTTATCGGTACCCTTAAAGACGGCGACTAAATCTTCGAGAAGAGAATAAGCGCGGTTGTATTTGCCTGTGTCGAAACATTTCTTGGCATATTGGTATTTCAGGTCCAAATCGGTACTTTTCTGTACCTTGTAGTATTCGCCGCAAGAAGAGCAAATCAACAGAAGTATACCTAAATAAACCGCTTTTTTTATCATATGTACATAAATAACTGTGCAAAGTTAGATAATCAGGGAGAATTATGAAAGTAAAAAAGAGAAATTTAACGGATAATCTCACTCTTTTTATTTATTCATTTCTTTTGTATGGGCAATTATTGCGAAGACAGCGTGTAAAGACAAGGAGTTTTCATACCTTTGTCGTTTAAAAACACGTAAAAAGATGGAATTCAAAATCGTTTCTCCATTCAGTCCTACCGGCGACCAGCCCGAGGCTATTGCCGAACTGACACACGGTATCAGGGAAGATTTGCCGGCGCAGACGCTTCTCGGTGTTACCGGATCGGGAAAAACGTTCACTATGGCCAATGTCATAGAGCAGGTACAGAAGCCTACCCTCATACTCAGCCACAACAAGACGTTGGCTGCCCAACTTTATAGCGAATTCAAGAATTTTTTCCCCGAAAATGCTGTTGAATATTTTGTTTCTTATTACGATTATTATCAACCCGAGGCTTATATTCCGACCACCGATACCTATATCGAAAAAGATTTGGCCATCAACGAAGAGATCGATCGGTTGCGGTTGTCGGCTACATCTTCGCTTTTGTCAGGCCGTAAAGATATTATTGTCGTGTCGTCGGTATCGTGCCTTTATGGTATCGGTAATCCCGAAGATTTTCATAGCAATACGATCGAGGTGAAAGTCGGCGGCCGTTTGGAACGGAATGACTTCCTTCGCCGGTTGGTCGACGGACTCTATTCCCGTAACGAAATAGAATTGCATCGGGGGAATTTCCGGGTCAAGGGCGATACGGTCGATGTTTATCCCGCTTACCAAGATGAAATTGTGCGGGTAACGTTTTGGGGAGACGAGATCGATTCCATAGAAAGTGTCGATCCGTCGAGTGGCCATACGATTTCGAGGTTCGACGCATATAATATTTATCCGGCCAACATATTCGTAACGACAAAAGAACGCATCAATAGAGCTGTCGATGAGATCGCTCTCGATTTGGGCAAACAGGTCGAATTTTTCAAGTCGATAGGAAAAGAACTTGAAGCCAAGCGTCTGTATGAACGAGTTACATACGATCTCGAAATGATCAAGGAGGTGGGATATTGTTCAGGCATCGAAAACTATTCCCGTTATTTCGACGGACGTATGCCCGGTACGAGACCGTTCTGTTTGCTCGATTATTTTCCGAAAGATTTTATGGTGATTATCGATGAAAGCCATGTTACAATACCGCAGATACGTGCTATGTACGGGGGGGATAACTCCCGTAAAGTCAATTTGGTGGAATATGGTTTTCGATTGCCGGCGGCCATAGATAACCGGCCGTTGACGTTTGCTGAGTTCGAGTCTCTGGTTCCGCAGGTCATTTATGTGAGCGCTACGCCGGCCGACTATGAGTTGGCTCGTAGCGAAGGTGTTGTGGTCGAACAGGTTATACGGCCCACGGGATTGCTCGATCCTGTCATAGAAGTACGGCCTAGTCTCAATCAAATCGATGATTTGCTCGAAGAGATACAACAACGTGTCGAACGTAATGAGCGGGTATTGGTTACGACGCTTACCAAGCGTATGGCCGAGGAGTTGAACGCTTACCTGCTACGTCTCGACATACATTGCAATTATATCCACTCCGATGTCGACACCCTCGATCGGATACAGATTATCGATGACCTTCGCAAAGGGGTGTACGATGTCTTGGTCGGGGTGAATTTGTTGAGGGAGGGATTGGATCTGCCCGAGGTTTCCCTGGTAGCGATACTCGATGCCGATAAGGAAGGATTTTTGCGTTCGCATCGTTCTCTTACGCAGACAGCCGGTCGTGCGGCTCGTAATCTCAACGGGCGTGTTATTATGTATGCCGACCGCATAACCGATAGTATGCAGCAGACTATCGATGAGACTAATCGTCGGAGAGAGAAGCAATTGGCTTATAATGAGGCTCACCACATTACACCGCAGGCCATACGCAAAGCTTATAATACGGCATTGGCTCGTCGGGAAGATAAGACCGTCGAATCTATCGAGACTCCCGGAAAACCGATGTATGAAGAGGAGTTCGATACCGTACATGTGTCTTTGGCTGCCGACCCGATCGTCCCGTATATGAGTAAGGAACAACTCAAAAAAAATATGGAGAATGTGCGTCGGCAGATGGTGGCGGCCGCCAAAAATATGGAATTTATCGAAGCGGCTCGTTTGCGTGATGAACTGCTGAAACTCGAAGATCTTTACAATCATAAATAAGTATGCAGGAAATATGTATGGATATGCGTAATTGGCTGCCTACGACGCGGAAAGAGTTGGAACAACGTGGTTGGGAATGGGTCGATGTAATCCTTTTCTCGGGAGATGCTTATGTAGACCATCCGTCGTTCGGTGTTTCTGTTATCGGCAGAGTGTTGGAGGCAGAGGGATTACGTGTGGCGATTGTTCCACAACCCAATTGGAGGGACGATCTCCGTGATTTCAAGAAATTGGGGAAACCTCGTCTCTTTTTCGGCGTTTCGGCCGGTGCGATGGATTCGATGGTCAATCACTATACCGCCAATAAAAGGTTACGTTCCGATGATGCCTATACGCCCGATGGGCGAGCCGGCATGCGTCCCGATTATCCGACGATTGTTTATACCCGCATTCTTAAAGAATTATATCCCGACGTACCGGTTGTCATAGGTGGAATCGAAGCGTCGTTACGGCGGGTAACCCATTATGATTATTGGCAGGATCGTCTACGTCCGAGCATTTTGGTGGAGAGTGGAGCCGATATTCTTTCTTACGGCATGGGGGAGCAGACGATGCGGACGATTGCCCGGCGGTTGCGCAACGGTGAGCCGGTTTCGACATTACAGGACATTCCGCAGACGGTTGTGGCGGTAGATGTGGCCGATTTGCCCGTCGGGAAAGACGACGATTCTTATTGTGTGTTGGCGTCGCATGAAGAGTGTCTCAAAAACAAAAGGGTACAAGCTCGTAATTTTTGTATCGTTGAGGAGGAGTCCAATTGTTATGCCGCAAGGCTTTTATGGCAACGTTGCGGCGATAAGGCGTTGAAGATAAATCCCCCGTTACCGCCGATAAGCAGTGAGGAGCTCGATGCGATATATGACCTGCCGTTTACCCGGTTGCCACACCCTCGTTACCGGGGGAAAACCATACCGGCATTTGAGATGATAAAATTTTCTATAACCCTGCATCGGGGCTGTTTCGGCGGTTGCGCTTTTTGTACGATTTCTGCGCATCAAGGCAAATTTATTTCTTCCCGTTCGGAGGAGTCGGTTTTGCGGGAAGTCTCTAAAATCATCGCTATGCCCGACTTTAAAGGCTATCTCAGCGATTTGGGCGGCCCCTCGGCCAATATGTATCGTATGACCGGTAAAAAATCGGCGGCTTGCCGTGTATGTAAACGGCCTTCGTGCCTTTGGCCGTCGGTGTGTCCCAATATGCAGGTCGATCATCGTCCGTTGATACATCTTTACAGGGCGGTCGATCGTATGCCGGGTATAAAGCGGTCGTTTATAGGTAGCGGTGTGCGTTATGACCTTCTGTTGCATCGCAATGACGATGAAAAACTCAATGCTGCCTCTCGCGAGTATACCGAAGAACTGGTTGCCAGACATGTTTCCGGCCGTCTTAAAGTAGCGCCTGAGCATACTTCGCCGCAGGTGTTGCAATGTATGCGCAAACCCGATTTCAAGCAGTTTGAGCAGTTCCGTACAATTTTCGAACGTATCAATCGGGAACATGGGCTGAACCAGCAATTGATACCTTATTTTATTTCGAGCCACCCGGCTTGTGAACCGGGAGATATGGCCGAATTGGCGACGATTACCAAAAATCTGAATTTTCATCTTGAACAGGTACAGGATTTTACGCCCACACCCATGACCCTCGCTACCGAGATGTATTATACCGGTTATAATCCGTATACGGGAGAGAAAGTTTATACGGCCCGCACGCCGGAAGAAAAATTGGCTCAGCGGCAATTTTTCTTCTGGTATAGGCCCGAAGCCCGTCGGGGTATCGAACAAGTATTGCATCGGATAGGCCGGGAAGATTTGTTGGAAAAGTTATATGGGGGGCGTTTTTCTTCCCGACATTCGGTTTCTTCGGGTAAAGAGGGTAAGAAAGTTTCTTCGTTCAATCCCAACTTCAATCCTTCCAAGCGTAGGGAGGCAATGAAATTAAAAGGTGAAAAGGACGGAAAAAATACCGGAAATTCGCATAAAAAGTATCCGAAGAAATAAATTTTCTAATGCCGTATTTTTTCAGGTTTGCTGTTCTGATGGAATTGCCAGAAGAAAAGCAGGGCTGCGCAACTGAGTCCCACGGGATAACCCCACCAAACTCCCGGTGCACCTCCCCGACATAGGAATGCAAAACAGTAAGAGGCGGGAAGGCTGACTATAAAATAGCTGATGAAAGCGATCCATACCATCGGTTTTACTACTCCGAGTCCGCGTAATGCTCCGGCAAGAGTGATTTGCAGGCCATCTCCCAGTTGATAGACAATCATCGGTATGACAATCGCCGATACGAGCATAGCGACGTCGGGCGAGTCGGTAAAAATATATCCGATGTGTTGGCGGGCAAAAAACATGATACCGGTAACGACCAGTATGAGACCGAGTACGATATGTATCCCGGCTGTTGCAATGGGACGTATCTCGTGATCTCTGTTGCTTCCTCGTGCATTGCTTATCAAAATGGTTACGGCAGCACCTATTCCCGAATAAAGCAGAAAACCTATCGTAGAGAATGTAACGGCTGCCTGATGTGCAGCCAATGCCGTGCTGCCTATCCAACCGATGAAGATGACACTCAGACTGAATGAGCCTGTTTCCATACCTAACTGCAAAGCGACGGGAATACCCATTGTGAGAATCGGTCGGTATAGTTTCCTGTTTGAGGGAAGACGGAAGAATCCGCTTTTGAAACGGCGGTAACGCTTCCGGTACATAAATATACATAAGCCGGCGACAATCGTGAATATTCGAGCGGTGAGTGTCGATACGCCGGCTCCGAAGAGTCCCCATTCGGGAAATCCGGCGTAGCCGTATATAAGAACTGTGTTGCCTATGATATTCAATAGATTGCTCGACAAGAGTATAAACATGGGTGTAAGCGTATCGGTTGTCCCATCAGCAAATTGCTTGAATGCATTGAACAATAAAACCGGAACGAGACCGATGAGGTGCAACAAATAGTAAGGACGCATCAGCGGTAACAGTTCTTGCGGCAATCCCATGCGATCGAGAAAAAAGTACAATGTTCCCATGATGAGAATAAGCGATGCTGCCAGTATACCATTCGCAAAAAGTCCATAGCGGAAAATCTGTCCCGCCTGAGGCAATTCGTTTCGACCGGTTTGTTCTCCGATAAGCGGAGTGATTCCCATCGCAAAACCCGTTGCGAACATGAGCGGCAACATGAATATGTTGTTGACAAAAGATGCGGCCGATAATTCTGCGGTCGTATGGTGGCCTACCATGATATTATCGACGAAACCGGTGAGGATAACACCTAATTGGCCGACCATGATGGGTACACCCATAGCCAATAGCGAACGGTAATGAAGCGAATATTTCTTGAAATAACGGGTCATGGGAGTGGTGGGTATTCTTAAAAGCTTTGCAAAGATAGTATTTATATGTAAATAAAACGGAGCATACTCTATTCATATCGAAGAAGGGCTGGTTGTCCGTTATTACTGAATAGATGTTTCTTGCCGGAAAATCTTCTTTATAAATGAATAATTGTTTTTACAAAATATCGTACTTTTGTACCGTTACAAAAAAATCCGGAGATGAAATTCTTGAACAGAATAGTTTTAGTGTTGCTGTTTATTTCACTTTCTGTGTCGTTGTCGGCACAAGAATTTTTGTGGAGTGTCGGAGTCGATATGATGTTTGACAATCGGGAATACGGCAAAAGCAAATATAATTGGCCCCAGACGATATTCGGCGGATATATCAATCCGTTGGTGGGAATCGGTTGGCGGGGAAATTCGATACAGGCCGGTGTAAGTGCCATGCGCAATTTCGGAGCACCGACCAAAGATATGGACGTCAATTTCGTGTTTTTTTATAATTATCGGGATCATCGTTTCAATGTTTCGGCCGGTATCATACCGCGTCGCCAAGTTATCGGTGGGAGCGAGGCGTTTTTCTGTGATTCCATAAAATTTTTCGATAATACAATCGATGGATTATTGTTGCAGTTCATTCCCGATGAAAAAAATTATATCGAAATTTTCTGCGACTGGGACGGGCATCAGACAGCAACGACTCGGGAACGTTTTATCATATATACGTCGGGGCGTTACTATCCGCTTTCGTGGTTGTACGGCGAGTATGAGTTGATGATGCACCATCATGCCGGGACGAGTGTCGATGGAGGTGTGGTCGATAATATTTGGATCTATCCTCGAGTAGGTATTGATTTGGGCGGTCGGTTATGGTTCGATAAACTTAAAATAAGTGCCGGCTGGTTGCAAGCTGTCCAGAACGACCGTACTTATGTAGGGCATTATGTAAAACCTCATGGTGTGCAGATCGAGGCTCGTATTGAAAAATATAAAATAGGCTTATACAATACGTTGTATGCCGGTGGTTGCCTGATGCCGTATTATAGTAGTTATGCTTCGAGTTTGTACACGGGCTCGCCGTTCTATCGTACGCGGGACGATGTGTATAACCGTTTGGAGGCTTATTGGTATCCGTTTCAGAATGAGAAGTTCGATCTCAAAGTATCTTCGGTACATCATTATGACGGAGGGAAATGGTGTTCGCAGCAGCTGATAACATTCCGTGTCATTATCGATAATGACATGTTCAAGAAAGAAAGTCCTGTCCGCAAGCAGTTGCGATTCCGAAAAAATAAAAAATCTTCTTCAAACGAAATTTAGTCATAATCGGGTCGTATAAGAATAAATTGTACGACCCTTTTTCTTTCTTTTTAGCGTGAGAGGTGGAAATTGTCTCATATATTTACCGTATATTTGTGCCCGTATATGAGAAGGTTTTTGGTATTATCCCTTTTAGCGTTGTCGGTCGTATGTGGTTATGCCGCCAAGAAGCCCGTGATAGGAAAACCGTATGCGTGGCGGCTTTCCCAGCCGTTGGGAACACCTTACAGCGTGCCTATGGATACGCTTATCGACAATTTTTATAATACCGACCTGCCTATTTCTTATTCCACGGCATATACCTATACCGGAAACTTGGGAGGAGCTTCGATGTCGAAGATATTTTTCGATCGTCCCGATATGCCGCAATTTATATTCAAAGCTCCCTATGATTATTTGATTTACTCGCCCTCTAATTATACCTACTACAATACACGTCTCCCTATGACATTGGTGTCGTATCTTTTCGGTGGGGGTAAACTTACCAAGCAAGAAGATCTTAAAGCCGAGTTTTCCGGCAATGTCAATAAACGGTTGGCGATTGCGGCCGGTATACAGTATCTTTATTCACGAGGAAATTACGATCATCAGGGAAATAAAGATTTGTCATGGCAAGTTGCCGGTTCTTATATGGGAGACCGTTATCAGATGCATGCTTTTGCCAATACATACAGTTTTGTCTCTCAGGAAAACGGCGGAATTTCCGATACCCGTTTTATTTTAGATCCCGATGAAGTGGCTTCGGGACAGGGTGGATTTGATTCGCAGTCAATACCTGTATACCTGTATGATGCTTTTAATCGGGTAAGGGGGCAGAATTATTATTTGACACAACGATACAATTTCGGATTTTACAAGACCGAACAGGTCGATGATACGACTGAGGTACAGACATTCACTCCGGTTACCAGTTTGATTCATACGATTGAGTACAACAATAATATGCGGCGGTTTGTCAATCAGTCGGCAAGCGAAGATACCGCGTTCTTCGACAATACCTATTTCAGAAAAGACGGGACGAACGACTCTACCAAATACTGGTCATTGAAAAATACGTTCGGTATTGCCTTGTTGGAAGGTTTTAATCGATACGCCAAGATGGGTATGTCGGCTTATATGACTCATGAGGTACGGCGTTTCTCGTTGATGAGCGATGTCATTCCGGCAGCTATGCGTACGGCACCGGTGGTATATATGCTAAATACCGATGCAAATGTTTTCCGTTTGGTGCAATCCCCGCAGATTTATACCGAAAATGTTTTATGGGTAGGGGGAATTCTCTCGAAACAACAAGGAGAGTTGTTGACATATACGGTCGATGGCAAAGTGGGATTGGTCGGGGTCGATGCGGGTGCTACCGACATAGAAGGCGAGATACAGACCCGTTTCCGCATACGTAAAACGGCCGTACAGTTAAGGGCTTACGGTTTTTTCAAGAATCAGACTCCGGCCTTTTATTACAGGCATTATGTTTCCAACCACTTTATTTGGAACAATAATTTCGGGAAGATCCGTAAGTTTCGGGTTGGAGGAGAATTTTCTTTACCGGCAACGGGGACATATCTCAATATCGGCGTAGAAAATGTGCAGAATTATGTCTATTTCGACAATAGTTGCCTACCGCGTCAGGACGACCGTATTTTGCAGATTTTCAGTGCTACGTTGAAACAAAAGATAAAATGGGGAATTTTCAATCTCAATCTTGAAGCCGTATATCAGAAATCGAGTGATTCCAAAGTGATACCGTTGCCCGATTTGAGCGCGTATGCACAGATGTATCTCGACTTTAGAATAGCCAAAGTATTGCAGGTACAGTTTGGTGTAGATTGTAAGTACCACACCTCGTATTATGCCGAAGCCTATCAACCGGCTACTCTCTCGTTCCATACACAAGATGAAGTGAAGGTAGGAAACTATCCGTTAATGAACGTGTATGCCAACATGAAAATGAAAATGGTGCGTTTTTATGTCATGTACACGCATTTCAATCAAGGATTGTTCGGTGGAAATAACTATTTCCTCATGCCCAACTATCCCTATAATCCGGCCATGTTGCAATTTGGTTTGTGCGTCGACTTCGCCAATTGATTTATCGGTAGTCTTTGAGAATGATTTGCAATCGTTGACGGGCGAAGAATATACGGCTTTTTACCGTTCCCAAAGGGAGTTCCATTTTCTCGGCGATTTCTTGGTATTTAAATCCGGCCACGTGCATCGAAAACGGAATTTTATAATCGTCGGGAAATTTGTTGATGGCTTTGGAAATCTCTTTTACCGAGAGAGAACCTTCGGGAGTATCGAAGCCCGATTCTTGCGGAAGGTTTAGATGATATAGATCTTCGGTTTGGTCGATGATGGTCTGATTGCGGACACCTTTGCGGTAATTATTTATGAAAATATTCCGCATAATGGTAAATACCCACCCTTTGAAATTGATGTTGTCGATATATTTATCACTGTTGTCGAGGGCTTTCAGGGTAGTGTCTTGTAGTAAATCTTCTGCTTCGTCTCTGTCGCTGGTAAGCATGTAGGCAAAGTTCAGTAAGTTGTCTTGAAGTTGCAATAGTTTTTGTTCAAATAATTGTGAATCCATTGATGAATAAATTGAAAATGAATTGAGTAATTGTGTGTATATCCTTTATGGATATACTGCAAATATAGGGCGTATATGAGGAAATGAAAAATCTTTTGGCATAAAATTTTTATTCTAATCTGTTAAATAACATACGTTTATGAGCATTAATTTATTACTGCTCTTTATATAAAAATCGGTTATTTGTAAAATTCTGTCGAAAATGTATCGTCGGACGGTTATTTTCTCGATAAAAAAATGTAACTTCGTCTCATAACCGTTTGATATGAAAAAGATAATATTATTCTTGATTTTCGGAGCCTTTCTATTTTCTTCGAATGCGGTTGTCGGTGGTGACATGCCGGAAACACCTCTTTTTTATAGAATAAATATCGATAAAGAGATCGGGGCTACTACGTGGGGGTATATGCAGAAAGGGTATGATGAGGCCCGGAAAGCAGGTGCGGCGGCCATCATATTGCGTCTTAATACCTATGGCGGTACGGTCGTACATGCCGATTCGATACGCACGTTGATTCTTAACAGCTCTATGCCCGTGTATGCTTTTATCGATAACAATGCTGCTTCTGCCGGGGCTTTGATTGCTATTTCCTGCGATAGCATTTACATGAGGGAGGGGGCGAATATAGGTGCCGCAACGGTTGTGAACCAGACGGGCAAGGCTATGCCCGATAAGTATCAATCGTATATGCGGGCGACGATACGTTCTACGGCCGAGGCTCAGGGATATGATACGGTATATACGGTTTCGGGGGATACCGAAGTGCATTGGCGACGAAATCCGCAAATTGCGGAAGCAATGGTCGATGAGCGCATTGTCGTTCCCGGTCTTTGCGATTCGACAAAAGTGCTTACATTGACGGCTCGTGAGGCTCTTCAATGGGGTTACTGTGAAGCGATAGCGGAGAGTGTCGACGATATCATAACATCTCGGATCGGTTATTGGCAATATAAAGTCGAGCAATTTGAGCCTTCTTTTTATGATGACCTTGTAGGCTTTTTACAAAATCCTGTCGTACAAGGAATTCTTATTATGTTGATAATCGGTGGTATCTATTTTGAAATACAGACTCCCGGTGTAGGGTTTCCTTTGGCCGTATCTGTCATAGCGGCTATCCTTTATTTTGCTCCGCTGTACCTTTCTGGTTTGGCAGCTTCTTGGGAAATTTTGGTCTTTTTATTGGGCATTATTTTGTTGGTGCTCGAACTTCTGGTCATACCGGGATTCGGTATTGCCGGCATATTAGGACTTATATGTTTCTTTGGTGGTTTGTTGTTGGCTTTGCTCAACAATACCGACTTCGATTTTTTCTGGGTTCCGGTCGATAGTATCACACGAGGATCAATCGTTATCTTGGGGGGATTGCTGGGAACTGTACTTTTATCATTGTTCTTGATGAAACGTATCGGGCGCAAGGGATTGTTTTATAGGGTCGCTCTTCATGCCGAGCAGAATATCGAAGACGGCTATGTGGCCGTATCGGAGCATCTCACGGGCATGGTCGGGCGGGAAGGCGTTGCGGTTACCGTAATGCGGCCTTCGGGAAAGGTCCGTATCGATGGAGATGATTACGATGCCATATCGTATTATAATACTTACCTCGATCCCGGTACGCCGGTCAAAGTGGTGAAAGTCGAAAATATGCAACTTTATGTCGTATCGGTAAATGTTGATGAAAAATGAAATTTATAGCTATTATTCCTGCCCGTTATGCATCGACCCGTTTCCCCGGAAAACCGCTTGTCGATATGCGGGGAAAGGCGATGATTCAGAGGGTTTATGAGCAAGTGTCGGCATGTGTCGATACCGTTTATGTGGCGACAGACGATTCCCGTATTTATGAAGCGGTAGAGAGGTTTGGCGGGCGTGTCGTGATGACCTCGGAAAATCATCGCTCGGGTACAGACCGTTGTTGGGAAGCCTATGAACGAATCGGTGGCCACGAAGAGGTCGTTATCAATGTGCAAGGGGACGAGCCGTTTATTCAGCCCCGACAGATACAGGATATTATGAACTGTTTCGATGACCCGTCGACGCAGATAGCCACTCTCGTAAAACCTTTTTCTGAGGCCGACGGGGAGACTGCTTTGTTCAATCCCAATTCTCCGAAAGTCGTTCTCAACGATCGCAATGAGGCAATGTATTTCAGCCGTTCTGTCGTACCCTATTTGCGTAATTATCCTACGAGCGAATGGTTGAGCCGTCATATTTATTATAAACATATCGGTATGTACGCTTATCGGGCCGATGTTTTATCCGAGATAACCCAGTTGCCGCAGTCTTCGCTCGAAATGGCCGAGTCGCTTGAACAGTTGCGCTGGTTGCAGAACGGTTATCGTATAAAAGTGGGTGTTACTGCACAGGAGACGATAGGAATAGATACCCCAGCCGATCTCGAAAAAGCGCTTCATTTTCTCGACTCATTATCTCATAAATAAAAATGTATGCTTGACAGATCTACGCCACCTCCGATAAAAGAAGTTGAGACGTTGACTTTTCCCGAAGTCGATTCATGCTGTCTTCCCAATGGAATCCCGTTATATATCATCGATCGGGGCGATCAGGAATTGTCTCGTGTCGATATCCTTTTTTCTGCCGGAAAAGTGCAGGAACGCCAACCGTTGACGGCAAAGTTCACCGCAGCCATGTTGCGGGAAGGGGCGTCGGGTCTTTCTTCGGCGTATATTGCAGAGAAGCTCGATTATTACGGTACGACCTTGCAGACATTGGCAACTCAACGGAATACGTATATCACCCTTTATTCGGCCAACCGATATTTTTTTGATATACTTCCGCTTTTGTGTAAGTTGGTTGTTTCGCCCGATTTTCCCGAAGAAGAGTTTCGCACGCTAAAAGAGCGTAATCGCCAGGCTTTGTCGGTCGACTTGATGAAAGTCAATGTCTTGGCATCGCGAATTTTCTCGGAACAGTTGTTCGGCGCAGAAAATCCTTATGGAAAATCGGAGCAGCTTGCCGACTATGATACTCTTACGACCGCACATTTACGAGAATTTCATTCCCGGTATTATACGGCGGAGCAGTGTCGTATCGTGCTTTCGGGGCGCATAACTCCAGAAATGAAAGCCGCTGTAAAGGAAACATTTGCGGCTGTACCGTCGAGAAGCGAATCCGAAAGGTTTTTATTTCCCGCTATTCATAGCAGCAATGAGCATTATCGGTTTGTTGAGAAAGCCGGAGCGTTGCAGGCGGGGATAAGGGTCGGACGCTTAGTCGTCGGACGTGATCACCCCGACCATCACATATTGCGCGTGTTGAATACCGTATTAGGCGGTTATTTCGGGAGTCGCCTTATGTCCAATATTCGGGAAGAAAAAGGATATACCTACGGTATTCAGTCTTCTGTTGTAACTTATCCCGATGTGTCTTATCTGGTTGTGCAGACGCAAGCTGCGACGTCTTATGTAAAGCCTCTCATCGATGAAATATTTAACGAGTTTTCTCGTTTGAGAAACGAACTTGTAGAACCTGATGAGTTGCGTATGGTACGCAATTATATGACAGGTGAGATGTTGAGGCTTTTCGACTCGCCGTTTTCGGTGGCCGAGGTTTTTGTAACCTTGTTGGCGAACGGGCTCGATTTTTCTTATTACAATGAACGTTTCGGCGTAATACGTTCGTTTACGGCCGAACAGTTACAGGCTGCGGCACGCTGTTATCTCAATAAAGAAAATTTTTATGTAGTTGTGGCCGGGCAGGAAAAATAAAAAGTATGACCCTATTAAAAGAGATATGATTATGAAAAAGAGACTGACTATTGCGCTGGTAGCGCACGATAACCGTAAGGCCGATTTAGTGGAATGGGCGGTTTTTAATTCCGACGTGCTATCTAAGCATCATCTTGTTTGTACCGGAACGACCGGAACATTGGTGAAAGAAGCCTTTGAACAAAAAGGTATTACTGCCGATATTACTTGTATGCATTCCGGACCGCTGGGTGGAGATGCCGAAATAGCTGCGCTTGTCGTGCAACATAAAATCAATTTGGCGATTTTTCTTATCGATGATCTCAATCCTCAGCCTCATGAGGCCGATATACAGATGCTGCTGCGCCAATGTCGTGTGCACAATGTGCCTATTGCCTGCAACAGATATAGTGCCGATTTGATGATAACCAGCGCATTGTGGGATAATGAAGACTATGTGCCCTCTACACCGAAGTATATTGCTTTCGACCGACAGGCGTTTGGATTGAAACTCTCCGAAGAGAAATAGTTCCGTTATCGCAGTAGTCGTTTTATAAGAGACAGTTTCCCGGCGAAAGGTGCAAACTTGATGCCGGGATTCCATTTTGTATTGTTTTGTAACACCGAGCGGGTATGGCTGAAAGTATAAAAACTTTCCCGTCCGTGGTAATGACCTATTCCGCTGTTTCCCACACCACCGAACGGGAGATACGGATTAGCGACATGAGATACGACATCGTTGATGCAGGAACCGCCCGATGAAGTTTGGTTCAATACTTTTTTCATCTCTTTCCGTTTGTTACCGAAATAGTATAATGCGAGCGGTTTTTCCCGGCTGTTGATAAAATCGATGGCTTCATCGAGGGTTGTATATTGCAAGATGGGAAGTATAGGACCGAAGATTTCTTCGTGCATGATACGCATATCGGGAGTTATGTGCGAAATGAGTGTCGGTGCGATGTATAAGTCGTCCGCATCATATATTCCGCCGTGTTCGATATGTCCTTGTTTTGTGAGCAGTATAAGTTCGTAAAATCTTTTTTCATTGATGATACGAGGATAATCACTATTTTCTTGTGGATTTTTCCCGTATTGTCGCACAATTTCTTGCCGTAAAGAGTCTATGAGCTCATCGGCAATATCGCGGTGTACGAGCAGGTAATCGGGAGCCACGCAGGTTTGTCCGCAATTCATGAATTTTCCCCAAACGATACGTCTTGCGGCAGATGCCAGATGTGCATCGTGATGTACGATGCACGGGCTTTTTCCTCCCAATTCGAGTGTAATCGGGGTCAGATGGCGGGCTGCCGCCTCGGCCACTTTACGTCCGTAGACAGGCCCTCCTGTATAAAAAATATAGTCCCATTTCATTTCGAGCAATCGGTCGGTTCCTTTATTATCGGTATCGATCCATAAGACGTGCCTTCTGTCAAAGGCTTCGTCAATGATTTTCCGACATATTTCACTTGTGCGGATAGCATAAGGAGAACATTTTACGGTTACGCAGTTTCCGGCGGCAACAGCACCGATAAGGGGGGTGAAGACTAATTGGAACGGGTAATTCCAGGGAGCGAGAATTAATACATTTCCGTATGCTTGGAATTCGATGCGGCTTGTCGAGCCGAAAAGAAAAAGCGGCGTGCGGGTGCGTCGAGGTGCGGCCCATTGTTTTAAATGCTTGATTGTGCGTCGTAATTCACTCAAAACAAATCCGATTTCGGTCGTATAGCTTTCGTATACAGATTTGTGTAAATCGTTTTCAAGGGCTTTTTCTATGTCGGACTCGTATTGCCGTATGGTTTTTTGCAACCGTTTGAGCGATTGTAACCTGTATTTGAGGGAGAGGGGTTTTCGTTTCCCGAAAAAGAGACGTTGCGTATCGATTCGTTCTTTATCGTTCATTTCGAGAAAAATTCGATTTAGGTTAATAGTGGGACAAAGGTACGGGTTTTCCCGAACAAGGCAAGTCGATAGGTATGAAAAACGTGTTTTGAAAAAGGTGCTTATTCTATTGTATCCCGAAATGCTTAGGCTGTTTCTTGTAAAAACGAATTTGGGGTGAGGATAAACCAAAGACAAACCAGATTGGTTATATCGTCAGACAAAACAAAATAGTTTGATGAAAAAATTTTTTCTTTTCCGATCGAACCGGATACTCCCGATTGCCGTGGTATTATTCGTTTTTTCTGTATCTGCTCAGAAACCCGTAGGAGAGAGGCATCTTTCCCGGCCATTGCCCGAAAGTTGGTCGGGTGATTCCTTGTTTGTTCAACAGTTGCCGGTTACCGGACGCTGGTGGTTGAGCCTCGACGATTCCCTGCTCGATTCTTTGATAACTGTCTCTTTTGTCAACAGCCCCGATTTGAAAACTGTTTTTTACCGGGTACGGGCTTCCCACGCAGCTTTGCGTATGAAACAGAGTGGATACTATCCATCGCTCGGAGCTTCGTTCGGTTGGAATAAAACCCAGACCAGCGGTCGCGTATCGGACTCCTATACCCCGACGCGAGAACAATATTTTTCGGGAGCCTTGACAACCTCATGGGAAATAGACCTTTTCGGTTCTACCTATCTTCGGGTTCGGTCGCAAAAGGCTCAATATCAGGTGTCGATAGAGTCGTATAATGCTGCATTGGTATCTTTGGCAGCGCAGGTATCTTCGGCCTATGCCCAGTTGCGAATGTTTCAGCAACAGGTAATTGTCGCTCGTCGTAATATCGATTCGCAGAAATCGATTCTGGATATGACCGAAGTCCGTTATGAAACCGGATTGGCTTCTCAACTCGATGTGGCTCAGGCGCGGTCGGTCTATTACAGCACACTGGCCACGATACCGTCTTTGGAAGCCAGTGTTGTGGTGCAAATCAATTTGTTGGCGCTATTGGTGGGAATACACCCGCAGGCGTTGATGTCTGTATTGGAAAAGGAACGCCCTATTCCCGATTATCGGACGATCGTCCCTGTCGGCGTCCCAGCCGATTTGTTACGCCAACGGCCCGATATCCGGGCGGCCGAGCAATCTGTCGTTTCAGCTGCCGCGCTGGTCGGAGCTTCCCGTTCCGATTATATGCCCCATCTGGTGTTGACGGGTTCTATCGGGTTTGCGTCGAAAAAAATGGACACTTTCTTCGATCATCGCAGCCTTACTTATTCGATTGTACCCACTCTTAGCTGGACGCTTTTTCAGGGGCGACAATATATGCAGGCTACCCGTCAGGCCAAAGCCGAGTGGCGTGCGAGTATCGAACAATATAACTTGGCGGTGCTTACGGCTGTTCAGGAGGTCGACAATGCAATGGTCAATTACAAAGGGGCTGTCAAGCAGTTGAACGTCCTTTATGATTTGGTCGAACAAGGTAAAATCACATTGAATCTTTCTCTCGATCTATACAAGCGGGGACTTTCGACTTTTCAGAATGTGCTTGATGCGCAGCGTTCGTTATTGGATTATCAAAACGGACTTGTTTCGGCGCAAGGTGCCGCTCTCTCGGCGGTAATAGACCTTTATCGGGCTTTGGGAGGCGGTTGGGATAATGGTTCCTCGGAATAATTAATGCTAAATGAAAATATGGGTTATGACATCTCGAAATTTGTTTATTTGTTTTTTGGTAGCGGGGTTTATACTGCAAGCCTGTCGGGAGAAACCATCGGCTGTTTCCGAAGAGGCTCCGCTTATAACGGTTGCTTATCCGCAGCAGCGTTCTGTTACTTTATACAAGGAGTATCCCGGTTATATATCGGCGTGGAATGCCGTCGATGTCGTGGCGAGGGTGTCGGGATATTTACGGGAAAGCCGTCCCGAGGCCGGTACTTTGGTGAAGCAGGGCGAATTGCTCTATGTGATAGAACCTACTTTATATGAAAATGCCGTAAAACAGGCCGAAGCCGGTGTGCTCAATGCACGGGCTACACTCGATTATGCCCGCAACAACTATACCCGTATGAAAGAAGCCCGGAGCAGTAATGCCGTAAGTGAAATCGATTTGATTCAGGCCCGGTCGAACATGCAAATAGCCGAGGCTGCATTGGCTAATGCCGAGGCTGCATTGAATACGGCACAGACCAATTTGAGTTATTGTTATGTACGGTCGCCCTACACGGGGCATATCTCTCTTACGGCTTATGCCGTAGGCGGGTATATATCGGGGGCTACTTCTCCGGCGCGTTTATCGACCGTATATCAGGACTCGGCCGTGTATGCCTATTTTTCTATCGAAGATGCCCAATATCTTACCATCGTGGAAAATCTGCGTAAAATGAAACCTTCGGCTGCCGACCGGAAGGTCGAGGTTTACACGCGGGAAAATTCCGCTCCTTATTCCGGAGCGGTGGGATACCTGTCTCCGAATATCAATCTTTCTACCGGTACGATTACCTTGCGGGCTTCTATCGAAAATCCCCGGGGAGAATTGAAAGACGGGCTATATGTAACGGTGCGTATCAAATCGGCGTATAAAGAAAATGCTTTGCTTGTTCCGAGCCTATCTGTCGGAACCGACCAACTCGGCAAATATCTGTATGTCGTAGGGGCTGACAACAAGGTGAATTATCGTCATATCGAAACATCTGGTACGGTCGAAGATACACTCACTATCGTAGAGAGCGGGTTACAACCGGGAGAGCGCTATGTAAGCAAAGCCTTGCTGAAAGTCAGGGACGGTATGATTGTGAACCCGAGGCTCGAACCGTAACTATAAAATCAAGAAATTATGTTCTCTAAATTTTTTATAAACCGGCCTATTTTTGCAACGGTCTTGGCCATACTCATGGTTTTGGCCGGCGTTGTTTCACTCGAAGTGTTGCCGGTCGCTCAGTTTCCCGATATTACGCCGCCTACTGTACAGGTATCGGCTGTATATCCCGGTGCGAGTGCCGAAACAGTGGCTCGCACGGTAGGTACAGTGATAGAAGAACAGGTGAACGGCGTAGACGGCATGATATATATGAGTTCTACCTCGTCGTCTTCGGGTGCGTATACGCTTACCGTTACTTTCGAGGTGGGAACCGATATCGATATGGCGACGGTATTGGTACAGAACAGGGTCGCTATTGCCGAAGGAAATTTGCCCGAGGCTGTGGTAACACAGGGAATCACGACACGTAAGCAATCGACCGATATTGTATTGCTGCTTTCGTTGGAGTCCGACTCTGCTTTGTATAGCGGATTGTATCTCTCCAATTATGCGCAGCTCAATTTTACCGATGCATTGTCCCGCTTACCCGGTGTCGGTAGTGTAACGGTTTTCGGTGCGGGACGTTATAGTATGAGAGTGTGGCTCGACCCGGAGTTGATGCGCATTCGAGGGGTAACGCCAACGGATGTTTTTTCGGCGATACAGGCTCAAAACGTTGAGGTGTCGGCCGGGACGATAGGAAGTGAACCGCTCGATAGTCGTACCGATTTTCAGTTTACGCTTACTGCGCGGGGACTTCTGACGACAGTTGAGGATTTTGGAAATCTGGTGGTAAGAGTTTTGCCGGGTGGAAATTATTTACGTTTGCGGGATATTGCCCGAATCGACCTCGGCAGCCAGACGTATGATGTCGTTTCTACACAAAACGGTAAGCCGTCTGCATCGATAGCTGTTTACCAGTCTCCCGGTTCGAATGCATTGAGTGTTTCGAAGCAAGTTCGGGCCGAAATGGAAAAGCTCGCCGAGAATTTGCCGACGGGTGTTCGATATGAAGTGGTTCTCGATACGACCGATTTTGTATCGGCTTCGATCGATGAGGTATTGGTAACATTTGTCGAGACGACATTGCTTGTCATACTGGTGATTTTATTATTCTTACAGAATTGGCGGGCGGTGATTATCCCGTCTCTTACCATTCCGGTGTCGCTGATTTGTACTTTTGCCGTCATGCATTTGTTCGGATTTTCTGTGAATATGCTGACTCTTTTCGGCTTGGTGCTGGCTATTGCCATTGTTGTCGATGATGCTATTGTCGTGGTCGAAAATTCGACACGTTTACTCGATACGGGAAAGTATTCGTCGAAGGAGGCGGTCGAACAAGCTATGGGCGAGATCACAGGGCCGGTTGTAGGGGTTGTCTTGGTATTGATGGCTGTTTTTATACCTACGGCGTTTGTCGGTGGTATTACCGGGGAGTTGTATAAGCAGTTTGCCTTGACCATTGCCGCCGCGACTTTTTTCAGCGGATTCAATTCGCTGACGCTGACACCGGCTCTTTGTGCTCTTTTTTTACGACCCTCTTCCGGGAAAAAATTCATATTTTACCGGAATTTCAATAAAGTGTATGACAGGCTTGTATCGGTTTATGTGTCGGTGATAACCCGGTCGATACGACGTCCTATATTTACAACTGTGGTATTTCTTTTGCTTTCGACGGCTGCCATTGTTCTTTTTTTACGTTGGCCTACCTCTTTTATTCCCGACGAAGATCAGGGGTATTTTATTGTTTCGGTACAGCTTCCGCAGGCTTCGGGGTTACAGCGTACCGAAGAGGTTACTGCCCGTGTCGGCAAGTTATTGGGTGAATATCCCGAAGTAGTTTCTTGTACCGGTATCAACGGATACTCGGTGATGGAAGGGGGTGAGCTCTCCAATGCGGCCACACTTTTTGTTGTTTTACAGAATTGGGAACTTCGTAAGGGAAAAGGGAAAAGCGCGTTCGACATCATCGACGATTTCAATGTGCGTGCGCAAAAAATCGAAGAAGCTGTTGTATATGCCGTGAATCCTCCGTCGATTTCGGGGCTGGGAGTAAGCGGCGGATTGGCTTTGGAATTGCAGGATATTCGGAATCTGGGAACAACCGAACTCGAAAATGCGGTCGATGCCTTGTTGATGGGGGTGCGGGACATTCCCGAGTTGGCTACGGTGAACAGTTCTTTTCAGGGAAATTCTCCCCAATACTTTTTGAACGTAGATAGAGATAAAGCAAAAATGCAAGGGTTGAAAATCGATGATATTTTTACGACACTCTCGCTCTATTTAGGCTCGGCCTATGTGAATGACTTCGTCGATTTCGGTCGTATCTTTCAAGTAAAAATCGGAGCGCAATCCGATAGTCGGGCACGTATCGACGATGTACTTCGGTTGAGTGTGCGTAATGCCTCCGGAGATATGGTTCCGTTCTCATCGTTTGTTACGATCGAAGAACAACAGGGGCTGGCTACGATTTCCCGCTATAATATGTATTCGGCGGCTGCCCTTACTGCCGTAACGGCCGAGGGGTATAGTTCTCAGCAGGGGATCGATGCGGTCGAACAACTTGTGGGGCGTTTATTGGGAAATAATTTCGGTTATGAGTGGACGGGGACGACTTATCAGGAAACGCAGGCCGGAACATCGATAAGCCTTATTTTTATATTGGCTCTGTTTGTCGTCTGGCTGGTACTATCTGCTCAATATGAGAGTTGGACAAGTCCGGTAGCTGTTATTCTCGGACTTCCGTTTGCTATTCTCGGTGCGGTATTGGGTTGTTTTCTTATGGGACTTTCTATCAGTGTGTATAGTCAGATAGGTATTGTGTTGCTCATTGCCCTTTCTGCCAAAAATGCCATTCTTATTGTGGAATTCGCCCGGGATTATAGGGCGCAAGGAGAGCCCGTAGATCAAGCTGCAATCGAGGCCGGCCGGGTGCGTTTGCGTCCGATTCTTATGACTTCATTGGCATTTGTGTTGGGTGTGATGCCTTTGCTTTTCGCTTCGGGTGCAGGGGCGGAAAGTCGGATTGCATTGGGTACAGCAGTCGTTTTCGGTATGGCAGTAAATATGATTTTGGGGACATTGTTTATCCCTCATTTTTATTGTCTGATGCAACGTCTTGAAGAGCGTTTTACCCGGAATAAACTTTCGCAATCCATGTCTCCGAAAAAGGGTACGGCGGTATAGAAGTGGCGATTCATGATTCATCGATAACGGGTAAAATTTTAATCCGCTATCGATGAATGTATTAGGTTAAAAATCAACACCTAAGCGTAGAGAAAGGGCATGGCGGAGGAGTCTATGGTGATAGACTCCGGTATAAATAAAGAAATTGTCGTTATAATATATATCCTTTTTCACGATTTGTTGTTGCAGATTGTATCCGAATGCTATGTTCATGGCGGATTGGCGGTTGAGTATAAAACGCACACCGAATGTCGGATTGAAATAAGCTCCGGTGCTGACTTTATTGTATGCATTTTTACTGCCAATCGAATACCCTGCTTTTATACCCCAAAAAGGAGTGATATTTGTGTCTGAAAAGTTCGTGCGTAAATCGACGAATAGGGGAATAAATAGATGTTTTCCTGCCGCATGGTAATCAAGACCGAAGCCCGTACCCAGAAATATGTAAGGATTGAATTGATAGCCATGCGAAGTGGTTATAGAAAAAGCTCCTTTGTCAATAGGAATGCCGCTAGCCTTGAAATTAACAATGGTCCCGACCTCTACCGATCCTCGGTATCCTTTCACATCGGTCCGTATGCGATTACTCTTTTCCGACTCCCGATTTATCGCCTCTTCTTTGGTTATCTTTTCCACTTCATTCATCGGGTAGACAAAGATACTGCCATCGGCCGTTTTTACTTTCAATAAAACATTGGGTTGTTGTTCGATGACTGTACCACGTATCACGCTGCCGTTTTTGAGACAGATCACCTCTTGGTAATCCTGGGCCAATAAAGAAAAAACAGAAATGAATGACAACAGTCCTGTAACGAATAAACTTTTCATCTTGTTTATATTGAAAACATAATATTGCAAAGATATAATATTATTTGATATAAAAAACAATAAGAAAATAATTTATCAAAAAACATACTTTTGGATGTAGATCGGGATTTGATACAATACCTGTTATGCAGAGTGTCGTATACGCTATTCTGCGAGAAGTAAAGAAGATGTTGTGGCGTTATTAAGAAAAGAAAGCGGCTGCCCGCTATGGGACAGCCGCTTAAATTCGGATTGTGCCGTTATCAATTATAGGAAGGCAGCGGTGAGTAGTCGCGTGAGTAGCGAAGCATTTGCTCGGCATATCCTTCATCATAGGATACAGTGATATCCGTTATTTCGCCTTTCTCATCGAATACTGGAGTATATACGGGATTGACAAAGCCTTTATAAGGCTTGATACCCAAATGGGCATATCGGTCGAGTACTTCGGCATGCAGTTCGGGGTCGACTTTTACACCGTAAGTTTCGACGAGCTTTTTCCCGGCTTCGTAATCTCCGGTCGATTTGATACGTTGTACTTCGGCGAGCAGTTCCCCTATAAGCGTACGCATTTTCTCATAATCGTTGACGACGACATAAGTTTTTCCGTCGCGTTTTCTCAGTTCGAGTACTTTATCATCTGCTCCTTTTTCCAAAATCCAGCGGGCGATGAGCTGACGGTTGCGCATGTGCGATTCTTCGATGTTTTTCCCCGGTGCGATGCGGGTAAGTTGGGTCATCAATCCGTTCATCATATATCGGTAATATTCGGCTTTGTATGCTTCTGCATCGGGAACAAGTCCTAACTCGATAAGTTTTTTGTCGGCCAAAAAATAGAGGGCAAAAAGGTCGGCACGGGTCTCTTCGAGCGTAGAGCTGTATGACCGCATGGCATCGGGATCGGTATCCGGCAACAGTTTTCCCGAACCGTGTCCGAGACACTCGTGTAGGTCGGTATGGAGGTTATCGACGAGGAAACCGTATTTTTCGACCGATTTCCGTTCGGTGTCGCTCCACATGAATTCTTGGTTGAATCCGTTTCCTTGTGCGGCTTTGTCATAGGCCGAAGTGATATTTTCGATAGTTACCGATTTGGAACCGTGCACATGGCGTATCCAGTCGGCATTGGGCAGATTGATACCGATGGGGGTCGAGGGATAGCAATCGCCGGCGAGAATGGCAGCCGTGATGACTTTGGCCGATACGCCTTTGACCTCTTCTTTCTTGAATGCGGTATCGGTAGGGGAGTTGTTTTCGAACCACTGGGCATTGGCGCTGATGATTTCGGTGCGGTGGGAGGCGTCGAGGTCTTTGAAGTTTACGATCGATTCCCAACTGCCTTTCAATCCGATAGGGTCGCCATACACTTCTATGAATCCGTTTACAAAGTCGATACGGGAATCGAGGTCGGTTACCCATTGTATCGAGTATTCGTCAAATGTCTTTAAGTCGCCTGTACGATAGTATTCGATAAGCAGGTCGATGACTTGGCGTTGTTTTTCGTTTTCTGCTACCGCCGAGGCTTTTTCGAGCCAATAAATGATTTTTTCGATAGCGGCTCCGTAATGTCCGCCCAATCGGTTTACTTCTTCATAAATTTTCCCTTCACGTTTTACCAGACGGCTGTTCAAACCGTAAGAAACCGGCATGGTGTCGCCGGGTGTTTTCAAGGCGGCATAGAATGCCTCTGCTTCGTTTTGCGTTACACCGTCGTAATAGTTGCTGGCCGAGGTGGCGATAAGGTCTTCACCGGCAGTAAGATTTACCCGTTTGGACAGAGTATCGGGGTCGAAAATAACCGGGCAGATGTTTGCGAGTAATTGTTCGATGTTTCCGTTCTTTTGCAACGGCAGAATTTCTGATGGTAACGAACGTACGGCTTCTTCGAAAAACGTTTGACTGAATTCGGGCGTGAATTTATCAGTCGAGTAGTGATGATGGATTCCGTTGGCAAACCATACTTGTTTCAAATATTTTTCGAGTGCTTTGAAGTCGCTACTTTCTTTATCGCCTTTATATTGCGTGTATACGGCTTCGAGCGTGCGGCGTATGGGCAGATTCCATTTTCCGTTTTGATCGAAAAGAATGTCCCTTCCTTGCAGGGCAGCTTCGGTGAGATAATAAACGAGTTCTTTTTGTCGGAGGGAAAGACTTTCGAATCCCGGTACCCGATACCGAAGTATTTCCAAGTCGGCAAACTGTTCTACCGAGTAACTGAAATCTTCGGTTTGCGACTGGGCATTTTTTTTGTCGGCACAAGCCGAAAGAAGAGATGCAGTAACCATAACGAAGATAAATTTTTTCATCATTGTTGTTTTATATGGGGAAAAGAGTGTCGATTATTCAACATAAAGTACCAGCCCTTTGAGATACTCCCCCTCGGGATGGTAAATGTTTACGGGGTGATCGGCCGGCTGCGTCAGTTGGTGCAGGATACGGACTTTCCGCCGGGCTTGCGCCGCAGCACTGAATACGGCCAGACGGAAATCGTTTTTACTCACAACCTGTGAACAAGAGAACGTAAAGAGCAATCCTCCGGGTTGGATTTTTTCAAAAGCCAAGGCGTTGAGTTTTCTGTAACCTTGCAGAGCATTGTGCAATACGTTCTTGTGTTTGGCAAAAGCGGGAGGATCGAGGACGATGAGGTTGTAACGATCTCCCATTTGTTCGAGAAATTTGAAAGCATCTTCGGCGAATGCTTTGTGCCGCGTATCACCCGGGAAGTTGAGTTCTACATTTTTATTGGTGAGGTCGATGGCTTTCGACGAACTGTCGACCGAATGTACCAGCTTTGCTCCGCCTCGCATGGCGGCGAAAGAAAATCCCCCGGTATAGCAAAACATATTCAAAACTGTACGGTCGTGGGCATAATGTTCGAGCAAAGCGCGGTTTTCCCTTTGGTCGACGAAAAATCCGGTTTTTTGCCCTTTCAGCCAGTCAACGTAAAATTTCAGACCCCGTTCGGTTGCGATGTTTCCGCAATCGTCGCCGATGAGGTATTCATTGGTAGGGTCGAGCTGGGCTTTATAGGGGAGGGTCGTTTCCGACTTGTAGAATACGCTTTTCAACGATTCTCCCATAATTTCTTGCAGAGCCTGTGCCAGAAGGTGTCGGGCGTAGTGCATACCCGGCGAATGTGCCTGCATGACGGCTGTTTTATCGTAGATGTCGATAATGAGTCCCGGCAGGTAATCGCCTTCTCCGTGCACGAGCCGGTAGGTGTTGTTGTAGCCCTCTTCGATGAGGCCTACGCTGTAACGTACATCGTAGGCGGCGCGCAGACGGGTTTTATAGAATTCGAGGTCGATATTTTCTTTCTCAAAAGTCAGGATTCTTACCGTGATGCTGCCTATTTGGTAATGTCCGAGGGCGATAAACTCGCCTCGGTTGTTGCAGACCTCTACAATATCTCCCTCTTCGGGTTGTCCCGTCATGCTCTGTATGGCGCCGGAGAAAACCCACGGGTGAAATCGGCGCAACGATTCGTCCTTGCCGGGTTTTAGTTTTATCTGTATATATTTCATGAGAGTATCTTAAAAGAAGAATCTTATCACGTCATTGAGATTGGCGTAAATCAACAAGGCAAACAGCAGTACCATACCGGTGATTTGCGCATATTCCATGAATTTTTCGTTCGGTTTGCGGCGGGCGATGACTTCGTAAAGAAGGAAAAGGACATGACCTCCGTCGAGAGCCGGAATGGGTAGTATATTCATGAATGCGAGTATGATAGAAAGGAATGCTGTCATTTCCCAGAAAGCTTCCCAATTCCATATCGAAGGGAAAATGCTGCCGATTGTTCCGAATCCGCCTAAACTGTTGGCACCTTCTTTGGTAAACACATATTTAAAGTCTCCTACATATCCGGCAAGCGTATTGAAACCTTTTTTGATGCCTTTGGGTATCGATTCGAAAAATCCGTAATATATGGTTTCAGTGGGGTAGAATGTCGAGGCGGGAACGAGTGTGATACCTATTTGCCCTTCGGTATTGACGGCGACGGGGAGTTCCATTTCTCTGCCTTTGCGGATAAAAGATATTTCGGCGGAAGCTCCCTTATGGGCCCCGAGTGCGGCGGTGAAATCGGTATAATCGGGCGTAGCCGCGCCGTTTACGGCGACGATGCTGTCTCCAGCTTGCATTCCGGCATCGGCAGCACCATATCCTGCGACGGCACTTTGTACGACAACCGGCATACGGCAGCTGGCAAAACGTTGGTTGGCTCCGATGAGTTGCAGCATGAGGTCGTCGGGCAAGTTCAGTTTTACCACTTCATTGTTGCGCAGTACTTCTACTTCACGGGCTTCGGCGAGGGCGCGGATAGTTTCACCCGAGAAGTCGTAAAGCGTTTTGCCGTCGGCTGTTAAGGGCACATCACCGTTTTGGAATCCGGCGTTTTTTGCCACTTCGCTGTAAACGAGTCCGTTTCCGATATTTTTTATGGGAAGTATCGTATCACCCCATACAAAGGCTATCATGGCGTAAATAACGAGGGCAAGCAAGAAATTGTTGATGACTCCCGCAGTCATGATGAGCAGTCGTTGCCAGGCCGGTTTGGAACGGAACTCCCAGGGTTTTTCGGGTTGAGCCATTTGTTCTTTATCCATAGACTCATCTATCATTCCGGCAATTTTTACATATCCACCCAGAGGCAGCCAACCTATACCGTATTCGGTATCGCTGTTTTTGGGTTTGTATTTAAACAAGGAGAACCAGGGATCGAAGAAGAGATAAAATTTTTCAACCCGGACTTTGAACAGACGGGCAAAAAAGAAATGTCCCAATTCGTGTATAAATACGAGAATCGAGAGACTGAGCATAAGTTGGGCGGCTTTTATCAGAAAAGTTTCCATAAGTCGGCTTGTGTAATAGTTTTTATAGGGTTATATCCATTCTTGGGTAAGACGTCGCGTCTCGGTATCGGTGGCGACATAATCGTCGTAAGTAGGGGTAGATACAAACGATACGGCATTCATTGCACGGGCGATGAGTTGCGGCATGTCGGTAAAAGCAATGCGGTCGTTCAGGAAGGCATCTACAACAATTTCGTTGGCGGCATTCATGATGCATGGCATGTTTCCTCCTCGTCGCATAGCCTCGTAGGCATATTCCAGTAAAGGGAATCGGCCGGTATCGGGACGCTCGAAAGTCAATGTCATGTAATGATCCAGTTGCGGTTTCGGGTCGGGATTGGGTAGTCGATAAGGGTAAGCAAATGCGTATTGTATCGGAAGTTTCATGTTGGGCAGACCCAACTGGGCTTTGATGGCACCGTCTTGGAATTGTACCATCGAATGTACGATGGATTGCGGGTGGACGGCTACCTCTATTTGTTCGGGTCCGACATTGAAAAGCCATCGGGCTTCGATGACTTCAAATCCCTTATTCATCATCGATGCCGAGTCGATTGTGATTTTAGCACCCATTTTCCAGTTGGGGTGTTTCAAGGCCTCGTTTTTGGTAACATGTTTCAGTTTCTCTGCCGAGAGATTCCGGAAAGGACCACCCGAGGCCGTAAGAATGATTTTCTCTATGGGGTTGTTGTTTTCGCCCGATAGACATTGGAAAATCGCCGAGTGTTCCGAGTCGACAGGAATAATGGGTACACGCTTTTCGAGAGCCAGACCCGTAATCAGTTCTCCTGCGACGACAAGAGTTTCTTTATTGGCCAATGCTATGGCTTTGCCGGCTTCGATCGCTTTTATCGTCGGGTAAAGTCCCGCATATCCCATCATGGCCGTGAGTACCATATCGATAGGTTGCGCCTCAACGATTTGTGCGATAGCCTCGCTGCCAGCGTACACTTTTATCGGCATGTCGCTCAATGCCTCTTTCAAACGGGGATAGAGGCTTTTATCGGCAATGACGACAGCTTCGGGAGAAAAACGACGTGCTTGTTCTACCAATAAATCGATATTGCGATTTGCCGTGAGGGCATATACTTCAAAGAGGTCTGAGTGTTCCGCTACGACTTGTAGGGCTTGCGTTCCGATCGAACCGGTCGATCCCAGTATGGCTAATTGTTTTTTTGTTCCCATAAAAAACATGCGCTGTCAGAAATGAATATATTCCGATGGATTCAAAGGAATGCCCTGATGCCAGAGTTGGAATTCTACGTACGGGCGGATTTTTCCTTCGATGAGATTTCCCGATATGGCGATGTTCTCGCCTTCCGAGACTTTTTGTCCGACCGATTTTAATAATCGGTCGTTGCATCGGTATATCGATATGTAGTTGTTATTGTGTTGTACTTCGATGACATATCCTTCTTCGGCACTGAAATAGGTGGCGATGACAGTCCCGTCGAGTACGGTCGCTACGGGCGATTGGCGCGGCGGTGTGATGCGTATGCCGAAGATTTTCCTCTGAGGGTTGAAAGTCTGTGTTATCCGACCTTTGACCGGAGGGTAAAAAATTAGGTTGTCGGCTACGTTTTGGTTGAAAACGTCGAGCGTATATTTCCCCTCTTCGGCATATTTGCGCAGGAATGAATTTGTCGCATTGGAGGCTGGTAAAAGGGAATCAATGGAATAAGTGTGCAGAAGTTGTTCATTATTGATGTCGACCGAGTCGAGTGGAATATTTCCCGAGATGATGTTGGATAAATTGTCGAGATACGCTTTGTTGATGTTTACGATACGGGACAGAGAGTCGACCGATATGGCGTTATCTACGATTTGACGGCGCATTTCGGGGCTGATATATCCCGGTAGTGTGCGGCGTAGCGGCGTGCGGGTAATGAGGTAAGTCGTCAATCCGCCGATAAGGATTACGGCGATGAGGATCGAAAGAATCACTGTTAGCCTCGATATGCGTAACATCACGACCTGCTCCAACGTGTGTTCGTTGAAGATCGTAAGTTTATAGGAGAATCGGAGTTTTTTCCACACCGATTTTATTTTATTGTTTGTCTGCATGCCTTGCGTATTGCGATATTACACTTGTATGCTATATACGGGAAATTTTATCCTAATTTGCAAAGTTAATAATTATTCGCTATACCTTGCGGGTCTCTTTCTATTTTTAGAAAAGTTTTGATTTTTCGTCGATTGTCTTTTTGTTTGATTGCCATTTTTGTAAGGTAGACGAACTTAATCTGCCCCGTTTCTGTTATATGTATGCTTGTAAATGCAGATGGCTTCCTTTGGATTTCCCGGGAGAGGGGCATATCTTTTGTTTATCCGGGATCGATAATTTTTTTGATAAATTGTATGGAAACAAAAAAACGTTTATGGGGTGCGGCGGCGATTGTTGCCGTTGCCGGATTTTTAGCGGGACAGAACGTGAGTGCCCAGACGCTGGTCGTCGAAGAGGAGATCGTCGAGGTGCAACCTTTACCCGGTACACAGTATTATAGCAGTAAAGGGGCAAGAAGCAACTGGTTTATATCGGTCGGAGCTGGAACACAGACCTATGTCAAGTCTCTTCACCGCGGTAAACAGCAGTTTACGTTGGCTCTCGATGTGGCTGCCGGTAAATGGATTTCGCCCTATCTTGCCTTGCGTCTTGATTTCATGGGAGGAAGCGTCAAAAAAATGTGGCCTCGCGTGGGAGAACCGCAAACGGCTCGTTATGTGGCTCTTTATGGCGACTTGATGTGGGATCTTACCAATGCTCTCGGCGGTTATAATCCCATGCGTATTGTCTCGTTCCGTCCTTTTGCCGGTGTGGGTGCCATGTACACTTTCAAAAATGAAATGGCAGGACGCGATACATATCTTTTTCCCGTATCGGCCGGTATCAATATCAACTTCCGTTTGTGCCACTATGCCGACTTCTTTATTGAGGGACGAGCCAATATGATGAGTAATAACTTCTCTGAGCAGTTTTGGGCAAGCCGCCGCATCGAAACCGTTGTTTCGGCTGTTGCAGGTATTACGATAAAGTTGGGGAAAGAACGATTCTCCTCTTACAATCCCTATGCCGAGCAGGCACTTGTCTCTTCTATGAATGAACGTATCAATGACTTGCGTGAGGAGCTCGAAGATTGTGAAAACCGACCATTGCCTCCTCCCGAGAAAATAATCATGTATAAAACCGTACCTGCACCGGTCGATACCACACCCGAGTGCACCGGAAAACTCATGTCGGTAGTTCGCTTTTCGCTCAACAGTGCTCAGATTGCTCCGGTGGAGATGGTAAATATCTACAACGTAGCCCAATATATGAAGACACATAAAAACTGTACGCTCGTTGTTACAGGTTATGCCGACGAGAAGACCGGTACGCCCGAGTACAATAAACAGTTGAGCCAACGTCGTGCGCAAGCCGTCATGGATACACTCATCAAGCAATATAATATACCGGCTGGTCGTATCGAAATGATTGCAGGGGGAAGTACCAGCCAGCCCTATCCGCAAGATAACAGTTGGAATCGCATTGTTCTTTTCTCGACAAAATAAATGAGTGGAGGCCGATGTGCTCTTGCCTCGGTCGTTGTTCCGGCCTTTATCGTTTCGGGATAGGGGCGGAAGTTAATTGAGAATATCGATTGTCATCTCGAATGACGGATAGTGTCGTTTCGGGACAGACGAGAGAAACCTTTTTGACGATAAAAGCGAAAGGCCGTGCAGATAATCTGCACGGCCTTTCGCCGTGTTGTAACGTAGGTAGATTATTTTTCGTTGATGATATAGTCGGTGATCCATTGTCCCACCTCGGAACATTTGTATGCTTTCCCATCTCCGCAAATATCTTCGGTAACAACACCGGCTTCGAGCGATGCGGCGACGGCCCGGCGTATGGCAGCGCCTTCTTCCGTGAGTCCGAATGCGTATTCGAACATCAGGGCGGCCGAAAGTATCGTGGCAACAGGATTGGCTATGTCTTTTCCGGCGGCCTGAGGGTATGAGCCATGTATCGGTTCGAATACCGAGGTATGTATTCCTATTGAAGCCGAAGGAAGCATTCCCAAAGAACCGGTGATGACCGAGGCTTCATCGGTGAGAATATCGCCGAACATGTTTTCGGTTACGATGACGTCGAAACGGCTCGGGAACTGGACGAGCTGCATGGCGGCGTTGTCGACAAACATATACTCGGTCGTAACGTCGGCATTTTCTTTGGCGATTTCCTGCGATACTTCGCGCCATAAACGAGATGTACAGAGGACATTGGCTTTGTCTACGACCGTTACTTTTTTACGACGCTGACGGGCGTATTTATAAGCCAGCCGGACGATACGCTCAACTTCCTCGCGACTGTACACGCAAGTATCGTATGCTACTGTACCGTCTTCGCTCCGGCCTTGCGGACGGCCGAAATAAATTCCTCCCGTGAGCTCGCGTATACACATGAGGTCGGTACCTTCCACAATATCCCTACGTAACGGAGACTTGTGAAGCAACGAAGAAAATGTAGTTACGGGACGTATGTTGGCGTAAAGTCCCAATTGCTTGCGCATACCCAGCAGACCCTGCTCGGGACGGACTTTGGCCGAGGGATTGTTGTCGTATTTGGGGTCGCCGATAGCGCCGAACAATACAGCATCGGATTCCATGCACAACTTATGGGTTTCTTCGGGATAGGGATTTCCGCAACGGTCTATCGCGCAGGCACCTACCCAAGCATGTTGGTGAGACAGTTCATGACCGAAGCGTTTACAAACGGCTTCGGTAACTTGCAGGGCTTGTCCTACGATTTCGGGACCGATACCGTCGCCCGGCAATACGGCGATTTTCAGTTTCATAACAAGATATTTTAGAGATTTTACAATTCTTCGATTTGGTTCAGCATTTTTACGGTGGCTTGTATGGCCGCTTCGGTCTGGTCGGCGTCGAGACCTCGGGTTTTGAATGTGTGGTTGTGATAGTTCCAAGTAATGACAGTTTGCACGAAAGCATCGGTACGACCCCCGGGAGGAATATCAACCGTGTAATTGGTCAACATCGGGAATTCGAGGCCCAATTGTTGTTTGTAAATGGTGCGTACCGCTTTTACGAAAGCATCGTACTGACCGTCTCCGGTGGCCGTTTGCTCATATTGTTTGCCGTGTATCTCTATTTTTACGACGGCAACCGGGTGCAATCCTTGTGCCAAAGCAAGCGAATAGTTGAGCAGACGTATCTTTTGGTCTTTGATGTCGTGTTTCAATACATCGGAGATGATATAAGGAAGATCCTCTTGCGTTACCTGCTCTTTCTTATCGCCCAAAGCAATAATCCGTTCGGTTACTTTGCGCATCGATTCTTCGTCGAGTTCGATGCCCAAAGTTTCGAGATTTTTACGGATATTGGCTTTTCCCGAAGTTTTTCCCAATGCATATTCGCGAGTGCGACCGAAACGCTCGGGAAGCAAGTCGTTGTAATAGAGGTTGCTTTTGCTGTCTCCGTCGGCGTGCACGCCGGCGCATTGTGTGAATACATGTTCGCCGATGACCGGCTTGTTGGCAGGAATACGCACGCCGGAGTAGGACTCGACGACCCGGCTTACTTGATTGATTTTTTTCTCGTCGATTCCGGTCGTACATTTGAGCTGGTCGTGTATCACGGCCAATACGCTCGAAAGCGGGGCATTTCCGGCACGTTCACCTAATCCATTGATTGTACAGTGTATACCTTGTATACCGGCTTTTACGGCCGAGTAGACATTTGCTATGGCTAAGTCATAGTCGTTGTGCCCGTGAAAGTCGAACCGGCAGTTGGGGTAACGCTTTATCATTGTCGAACAGAATTCAAAACATTGGTAAGGGTTGAGGATTCCCAACGTGTCGGGCAACATGAAATGCTCTATGTATTCATCTTGCAGAGCGTCCATGAGCGTAAATACATATTCGGGAGAATGTATCATGCCGTTCGACCAGTCTTCGAGGTAAATGTTTACCCGCATATCGTTTTCCCGTGCTAAGGCGATTTCGGCTTTTATGTCGGCGATATGTTCTTCCGGAGTCTTTTTCAGTTGTTCCCTGCAATGGCGTAACGACCCTTTACACAAGAGATTGATGGTTTTTCCACCGGCTTCTTTGATCCAGCGAATGGAAATACCTTTGTCGATAAACCCGAGAATCTCGATTTTATCGATGAAGTTTTGTTTGCTCGCCCAAGAGCATACTTGGTTTACCGATAGAAATTCTCCTTCGGATACACGCGCCGATGCGATTTCTATCCGGTCGACATGCAATTCTGTGAGCAGCAGGCGGGCAATACTCAATTTTTCCTGAGGTGCGAATGAGACACCCGAAGTTTGCTCGCCGTCGCGCAGGGTGGTATCCAATATCTCTATACGCATGGAATTATTTGTTGTGAGTTTCTTCCCAAGCCTCTGTTTCTGCTTTTTGACTCAACAGGTAGTCGATATCATCGAGACCGTTCATAAGGCAGTGTTTTTTGTATGCATTGATTTCGAAGTGTTCGTTGCGTCCGGTAGCTTTATTCGTAATGGTTTGCTCGGGCAGGTTTACTTCCACTTCGGTTTTGGGATCGGACGAAATAGAGTCGAACAGTTCTTTGAGAAAAGATTCGCTTACGACAACAGGGAGTACGAAATTGTTGAGTTCGTTGTTTTTGTGAATATCGGCAAAAAAACTCGATACGACAACCCGAAATCCGTAATCGGCGATGGCCCAAGCGGCGTGTTCCCGGCTCGATCCGGAACCGAAATTTTTACCGGCTACCAGTATTTCACCTCCGTAGGTAGGGTTATTGAGTACGAAATCTTTATTTACGGAACCGTCGGGATTGTAACGCCAGTCCCGAAAAAGATTTTCACCGAACCCCTCTCGGGTAGTAGCTTTGAGAAAGCGTGCCGGTATGATCTGGTCGGTGTCGACATTTTCGAGGGGAAGGGGTACACATGTGCTTGTTATGATATTGAATTTCTGTTTCATGATCGTTTGCTTTTGTGGGTTACATCAAAGTTCTGGGATCGGTTATCACTCCGGTTATGGCTGCTGCCGCTGCTACCAGCGGACTGGCCAGCAATGTGCGCGAGCCGGGGCCTTGCCGGCCCTCGAAGTTCCGATTGCTTGTCGATACGGCATATTTACCGGCGGGAACTTTGTCGTCGTTCATGGCAAGACAAGCCGAACACCCCGGTTGGCGTATCTCAAACCCCGCCTCGTACAATATCTTGTCGAGGCCTTCTTCCCGTATTTGGGCATCAACCATCCATGAACCGGGAACAAGCCATGCGACAATATGGTCGGCCTTTTTCCGACCCTTCACCAAAGAGGCAAAAGCTCGGAAATCTTCTATACGTCCGTTGGTGCAAGCTCCCAAGAATATGTAGTCGACGGGTTTCCCCAAAAGGGGATCTCCCGGTTGGAATCCCATGTATTGCATTGATTTTTCAAATGAAGATTTTTCGACTTCGCTCATGCCTTCGGTCGTTGGGATATGGGCGGTAACGGCCGTCCCCATGCCGGGATTGGTACCGTATGTAATCATGGGTTCGATGTCGGCGGCGTTGTATCTCAGTTCCTTATCGAATACGGCGTTTTCGTCGCTTTTAAGTGTCTTCCAGTAGGCGACTGCTTTTTCCCACGCTTCGCCTTGTGGTGCGTATTCACGGCCTTTGATATATGCAAATGTCGTTTCATCGGGTGCAATCATACCACCGCGAGCCCCCATTTCGATACTTAGGTTGCAAAGGGTGAGGCGTCCTTCCATAGAAAGACTCCGCACGGCTTCGCCGGCATATTCTATGAAATATCCGGTAGCACCGCTGGTAGAGATCTTCGACATCAGGTACAGGGCAAGGTCTTTGGCAGTAACGCCTTTCCCCAGTTTCCCATCGATGATGATACGCATGGTCTTGGGGCGTGATTGTAAGATGCATTGTGTCGCCAGAACCATTTCGACTTCGCTTGTCCCGATACCGAATGCGATGGCTCCCATAGCACCATGTGTCGAGGTGTGGGAGTCGCCGCACACGATGGTCATACCGGGTAGTGTGAGGCCGCGTTCGGGACCGACGACATGAATGATTCCGTTTTTGGAATCGAGCATACCGAAGTGGGTAAGTCCGAATTCTTGGGCATTGCGGGCCAATGTATCGACCTGTTTACGGGAAACGGGGTCTTCGATAGGTTTGTCCTGATCATGTGTCGGCGTGTTGTGGTCGGGCATGCAGTATATATGGTCGGGACGGAAACATTTCAATCCCCGTGCACGTAATCCGTCGAACGCTTGCGGGCTGGTTACTTCGTGGCAATAAAGCCGGTCTATGTAAAGTTGGGTAGGGCCGTCTTCGATTTTTTGCACGACATGGGCGTCCCATATTTTATCGAAAAGAGTATTCATAATATCGTGTTTTGTATGTTGAATGCAGGGGTTAATGTATGAATTTGTTGATGGCGTCGATGAAGGCTTCGACCGATGCTGCGACGATATCGGTATTGGCGGCGAATCCGTTGTAATGTACACCGTCGTAAGCAACGGCCATATGCACTTTACCCACGTCGTCGCTTCCTTTGGTAATGGCTTGGATAAGGAATTCCTGTATCGTCATTTGCCGGTGTATAATCTGCTTTACCGCTTTGATGGCGGCGTCGACCGGACCGTTTCCTGTAGATGCGGCTTCGAAGCGTTCTCCGGCGATAAGCAGTCCTACACTGGCTACCGAGCGCACTCCTACGCCCGATGTTACTTGCAGGTAGTCGAGTGTGATGCGGGCGTTCTCCGAACGGGCTTTTCCTACGAGCATCAGCAAGTCGTCGTCGTTGAGGTCTTTTTTGCGATCGGCCAATTTCAGGAAATCTTCGTATGCTTTATCGAGAGCCTCTTTGTCGAGTTCCACGCCCAAGATATGCAGGCGGTGTTTCAGTGCGGCGCGGCCGCTGCGGGCGGTGAGGACGATCGAGTTTTCGTCGATGCCCACGTCGCGCGGGTCTATGATTTCGTAATTCTCCCGGTTTTTCAGTACGCCGTCTTGATGTATACCCGACGAGTGGGCGAAAGCGTTACGTCCCACAATGGCTTTATTGGGTTGTACGGGCATGCTCATAAGGCTCGAAACCAAACGGCTGGTACTGTATATTTTTTGCGTGTTGATATTGGTATCGATGTTCAGGTCTTTGTGGCTCTTGAATATCATGGCTACCTCTTCGAGCGAGGTGTTTCCGGCTCGTTCTCCGATACCGTTTATGGTAACTTCGGCTTGGCGGGCCCCGTTGAGAATGCCCGATATGGTGTTGGCCGTAGCCATGCCCAGGTCGTTGTGGCAATGGGTGGCGATGATGGCTTTGTCGATGCCGTTCACGTTTTCTTTGAGAAAACGTATTTTCCGGCCGAATTCTTCGGGCAGACAATATCCGGTCGTGTCGGGAATATTTACGACTGTGGCTCCGGCTTTGATGACGGCTTCGATGACACGTGCCAAATATTCATTGTCGGTACGTCCGGCATCTTCGGCATAGAACTCTACGTCCTCAACATACTTCTTTGCATATTTTACGGCGGCGACGGCGCGTTCTATGATTTCTTCCCGGGTGGAATTGAACTTGTATTTGATGTGGTAGTCCGATGTTCCGATACCCGTGTGGATACGTTTGTGCTTGGCATACTGCAAGGCTTCGGCAGCGACTTTTATGTCGTTTTCATTGGCGCGGGTCAGCGCACAGATGGTGGGCCACGTTACGGCTTTGGAGATGGTTACGACCGAGTTGAAGTCGCCCGGGCTCGATACGGGAAATCCCGCTTCGATGATATCTACCCCCAATGCTTCGAGAGCCTTGGCCACTTCTATTTTCTCTACGGTGTTCAACTGACAACCCGGCACTTGCTCGCCGTCGCGCAGGGTTGTATCGAAGATGTATAATTTTTCAGACATGATGATATATTGGTTTCATTTGTTTTCAAAAAAAAACCTTTCTGCACAGGGACGTGTGAGAAAGGTTTGTATATCGGTTTGTTTTCTGCATGTTTCAGAGCACCGGCTCACCGTCCATCGAAATCTTCGGTAGAATAATAATTCGTAGGTTGTTAAGTCGGAAGTTGCGCATATTTGCTGTTGGTTTGTTATTTCGGGTGCAAAGTTAGGAATAAATTTGGACTTAGCAAATAAAATGCAAGTTTTTTCATATTCTGTTTTACGGTTTATCCTTTTTTAGGAGAATGAAATGATAAATCATAATGATTTTCGAGACCTTCCTGACTGAGGAAACGGTTTGTCGATTTTATAAAAAACACATGCTTTCCGGGAGATGCCTATCTATTTTTGCCGTGTCATGGCATGAAAACAGAAAATAAAGATAAGCTTATCGAAATATAATGTGAAACTAAAAATGTTAAGTATGATAGACAATTCAAAACAAAAAGCGACCAGAGGTACTTCCGGAATCTTGTCCGAGGCCGATGCGGGTACAGCCTTCTCTTCTGTCATCGATACCGTTTTGGGTAAAATCTGGCAGGTTGTCGAGAATGAAGAGTATGTAGAGGTTGTTACCGATGCTGACGGAACATTCTTGCGGGGCATTAAGAGCGACGGCTCCGTAGAATGGGCAAAAGGCGTGCCAGCTCCGATACGGGAAATTTGTCCGTCGGAGAGAATCGATAATCCCGAATGGCTTTTCTTGTGGTGTGTCGAGGACTCGGAAGGAGGGCAGTATCCGTTGATGGGCATCAAGAAAGATTATACATTCTGGTGTGCGAAAAATTCCACGGAGTTCGACCCGACTGAACTCGAAAAAAAACTCTATGACTTATCCCTTGCTTTGTCGTCTACAAAAGAGGAGCTGACAGCGGCGTTGAAAAGCCGAATCTGTTGCGTCAATAAAAAGATCGAAGAGACCGCTGGCGGGCAGACAGCTCTGAATGAACGGGTGTCTACTCTTGAAAATAAGAAGATGCAGGAAAGCGATTGTTCCGAAGAACTTATGCAGAAAATCGAGAGTTCCGGCGGTGGTACGATCGTGAACGCCGCCGACGGGCAAGACATTACCTCTGTCGATAATAAGCTGCAGTTGGCGTCGCGACCGTTCGGGCAGAATAATTATGGCTATGTGCGGTTGAGGAAAAATGCCATTGAAGAATCGAGTTTCGATGAGGAACTTTTGGTTATGTTCAGAGGTGAAAAAGAGGGAGAAGAAGAAGGAAATGCGAAGTCATTAGAAGAAAGTCATAAGATATGTACGGCTTCTGCCATGTCGGCGACACATACGATATATGAGGTGGTACATAAGCATGATTTGGGCGGACGTGTTGTGCGCATACCCGATGATTGTGTTCTGTGGTTCAACGGCGGTACATTTACCAACGGCACGATTCTCAGCAATAAAACCAAGGTGATAAATCTTCCTCGTGCCACGAGCGAGGTATCGAAACAAGGCAGTACATTTGTCAATACGCCTTACGAAATCGACATTATCGGGAAGATATATAATATCTACGGGCAGGAAATCACCGTTCGAGGCGATGTGATAAATCGGCATACCCCCTTGTGTTACAATTACGAAATCAGAATGTCGGACTACAAATACGACAGTAACGGGATAAACAACGCGATGCGTCTTGCCCGTAACTTGGGTATTACCGACTGCATCATTACGATGTATGCCCGAAATGATTATTCAATCAAAGAAACAGAGAATGATGTATATGATGATGAAAAAACAAACACAGATACAGATTCCATTTTCAATGGGTCGTGTTATATGAGTGGTTATTGGCGAAATCCTAAATATCGTAATAAACCGGACGATTTGGCAAAGGAGATATACTTGAACGGATTGTCGGTAAAAGCCATAAAAATCCATGCAGGAGACGAATGGAACGAAGATAAGGATAAGGGTGGTAATGATATGCCTAAATATAAAGAGTATATATGCGCATATGTCGAACGGTTAAGTGAACAGCTTGCCAAGCTTGGTGTTCCCGATTTTCAAGATGTGTATATCGTCAATGAGCGGGGCGATTTGACCGATAGCGGTTCGACCCATGTGTCTATCATTCGGGATTTGGCCCAGGAAGTGAATGCTATGGGTAAAACAGCCCGTTGCTCATTTGCGGGCGAATACCAGATGGCTAATGCCGATCCCTGTCTTTACGACTGTTTGAAACCGGCGTTCAATATCTATCCCTCGCTGTCGTTTAAAGACGGCCGCTCCACACCGACCGACGACTTGGTGAAGTTGATGGATGAGCGTTTGGCGACGATAGGAACTTTTTGGCAGGGGCGATACGATATGAGCGGTATTGTCCTCTCCGAGATCGGGACCCGTCCGGCTCTTCGGGCGTTACGTGCCCCCGAAGCGTACAAAGAATCAGATGTGGGTGCGTATTACGGAGACGCCATGATTTTGTTTTGGACAGCTTTTGCCGAGTTTGCCCGAAAGATGAATTTCGAGTACATCTGTGTATGGTACTGGGATCGCATTTGCGATTGGTATGAGGCTGCCGGGTGCAGCGATGTGCCCGATTTGGTAGTCGGCGAGAGAAAGTATGTCCTTTGCAATGGTGGTTCCGAGATTGCCGATAGAATGTATGGAATATTTATAAAAATGTAAAATTATGATTGTACCTATTTATGCACCTTATTTTGCCTCGGGCGAGAACCATACCGTAGAGTATGCCGAGATAAAACGCCCGTTCGATGCCTTTATGACCGTGTGGGTAAAACGCATCGACGGCACGATATGCAAGAATGAGTATTCGCTCACTTGCCGTAAAACGGTGAAGGATTTTGAAGAGTATACGCCCGATGCCGTGATTTCGAGCGAATGGATTTTCAAAGCTCTCGATTTGCAGGCCGATATTGCGCTGTTTTTGCAAATCAATTCGAGGGGGCGCCTGTGCCTGTGTGCCGATGCCTCCAAAGTCAAGCTCATCGAGCTGAAAACCATAGAGCCGGCAGTGGTCGTAACTGTCGACAACATGCGGGTCGAGCCGATGAGTTTTATAAAGATAACCCAAGATAATAACCGATCATTAAATCCGACGAAATTATGAATAATTGTTTAGTAACGAAGTTGCCGGGAAAGGTAACCGATACCTCCCTGCTGAAAGTGGGTGATATGAAATTCCACATTGTGTTGAACGAAGGAGAACAGAGTTTGTTTACGATACAGGCTGTTCTTGGAGGCAAAGTAACCGCTACGATTGCCAATGTCGTCAAGGGTAATCCGACGTTCAGCGACGGTTCCTTGACTATTGTAAACAACTCCGAATTTCCAAAACCTATTTATCAAACCTCTGTGGCGACAGAATATCAGGAATTCGATATTGTCATTTCCAACAAATACGATTTGAGGTATTTGGATTCCCCGACTTGTACAATGGGGGCTTTTGATATGAAAAGTTTGGAATATTGCAGCCGTTTAGAGACAATCTGCATCAATGGCGAGATGGTTGGCGACTCGAGCGTGTTACGGGGTATGACGGCTCTTCAAGCGTTGTTTGTGCGCGGCGCCGGTTTCCGGTTGGACTTGAACGACCTCAAAGAGTGCCCGTTGAAGACGTTGGAAGTCGATTCGCGAGCAGGATCGGATATGAAATTTTCCATTGAACCTTTGCGGAATATGACCCATAAGGGATTGACAAATTTAACATTGTCGGGCATGTATGGGACAGAACACAGAGGTATTACGGGCGATTTATCGGTTTTACAAGGCTTTACGGGGCTTAAAAAATTGTCTATATCTTATACTTCCATCGGGGGGAATTTGAGTGCGCTGAGTGGCTTTGCCGAACTTGAAGGGGTATATGCGTCGGAGTGTAACTTCGAAGGAGACCTGACCGATCTGCCACCGAAGTGTTATGTTTTTTCCAACAATGCCGGAAGTAAAAATACATGGTTTACATGGACGGAAGACGCTCGAGCATTCAAAGGCTCTTGTGTGTTGTCGATAGAGTTTCCGATAAATTTAAAGGGCTCGGATCTGTATTTTATGGTAAAAGACCAATCTGTTTGTTTTCCGGCAGAAGATGAAGACAAAGAAAACAGACAAAGTATAATTTGTGTCAATACCGATGATAACCATCAGCAATTCTTGTTGGATTGCGATAATTTGTTGCTTAGTGATTTAATAGCAAGTGAGGTAACAAAACTGGAAATAGATGGTGTACTCTTTATTGAAAATTCTGAAATTGTCTATGAAGGACTCGGTTAGAATTTGGTGAAGATGATTTGATGAAAAGTCAGCCGGAAATTATCCGGCTGACTTTGTTTTTGAGGAAAGGATCGATATTTTCGTCAGAAATTTTGCAATTTAGGTAGAAATTTTATATCTTACGACGTTTTCTAAAAATTTTAATCGTATGAAAAGGTGTGTTATTTTGTGGGCAATGTCGTTTTTGTGTATGGCGATGCCGGTAAAAGCAGAAAATGAGGACCCTTATATTCAATTGATAGATGGGTTTTATTATTACCTTACATCTTCTAGTGCAGTACTTACGCGTGCTTTCAATATACAATATAATGATATGGAGGTTGTGCGTATTCCCGATACGGTATATTATAAAGGAAAATCTTATGCTGTACGAGGTCTTGATTCGAACGTTTTTTCGGAGTGTGATCGCATAAAATCTGTAACGCTACCCAGAGCTATTAGAAAAATAAGTGATGGTGCCTTTGAGAAATGTTTGCGATTGACATCGATAAATCTTGAAAACGTTCAGGAAATCGGAGATAGGGCATTTTTCCAGTGCGGATTGACCGAGATTTCGCTGGATGGTGTGAGTATTGGTTATCAAAGTTTTACGGCTTGCGCGTTGAAGTCGATAAAAATTCCCGGGACGTGGACATCTATATCGGATTACCTTTTTGCCGGTTGCCCTTTTACCGATTTGGTTATTCCGGATAATATAAAAACAATAGGTGAGTTTGCTTTTTCAAATGTGGATTTGAGGATCTTGACTATTGGTCGGGGTGTTACCCGAATTGATGAAGGTGCTTTTATATGTCATAATTTGGATACAGTAAAAATATTGGCAGTTACACCGCCGGACGGATCGGAATATATGTTTGGACCGAATGATTATGCCTATGCGACCCTATATGTTCCGAACGGGTCGCTGCAAGCCTATCGGAATGCAACGGGGTGGAGCAATTTTCAAAACATTCGGGAAATGCCTTCGACCGGAATGACCGGTGTCAATGAAGACCTTGTAAAGGTATATGCCTCCGAGGGATCGATCGTGGTCTCCGGGGCGGAGTCGGGCCGGAGTGTTGCGGTGTATAATACGGCGGGGATCGTCGTTCGGGAAACGGTTGTTCCTGCCGATGGACGTGTAGAAATAGCGCTCCCTGCCGGAGCGATGTATATAGTGAATGTGGGCGGTACAACCCGCAAAGTGGTACTGTAATGCAGCGTATTTATCTTATATATAACGACGAAAGGCCGCTCGTAAAGAGCGGCCTTTTCGCGTCTTGTTGTCGTACTCCATGAGTTTTTTGGAAATCATAAGGTTCTCGGGTAACGATATGCACCAAGAATTTCCGAAGAACCATATGTATATCGAGAGATCCGATACCTTGTTTTTTGTCCTTGAAAAATTTGATTTTACCGAAAAAATACTTATCTTTCGAGAAGTAACCTTTAAATTTTCGTCTTATGAGAAAGCGTGAAAATAAGAATTGGTGGCTTGTGTGGGTGGCGATGTGTTGCTTGTCATTTACGACACAGGCAGTTCCGTTGGTAGAAGATATTCCGGTTTCATCGATAACGATCTCTCCGTCGATAGATACACTCTTTTTGGGACAGAAATTGACGCTTACATGTAAATTTTTACCGGTTAATGCAACCCAGAAGTCTGTCTTTTGGATATCGGACGATGAGAATGTGGCAACGGTAAAAGCTGTAAATGATAGTATGGCGGTTGTAACGGCGCAAAGTAAGGGTGTGGTAACAATTCTTGCAACAACGGAAGATGGGTTGTTTTTAAACGCTCGTTTGAAGTTGATCGTAGATGATTTTTACGATAAGGTGTTTTTGATAGATTCTATATCTTATAGAATGAGTAGGGAAGAAGCTCTGGCTGTAGATGTCGTGGGTTTTATAGAGACGACGCATCTTATAATCCCTGATTCTGTTAAGATTTTAGATGATTTGTATAGTGTGAAATCTATTTTATTGGAAAAAGGCAAGACGCTAAAAAAGAAATTGGCAGCATTGTCGGTTCCTTCCACAGTGAAAAGAATACTCCTAAGAGAAGATTGTATAGGAAAAAATTTTTCTGTATATGTTTCAGACTTGGAGGCTTGGTGTCATACAGATTTTGAAGGAGAGTATCCGGATAGTGTTGCGATATACTTGAATAATAAACTGATAACAGATTTGGATATACCCGGCTCATATGGATATTTGGGACGTGCTGTATTTGTGAATAATAAAAATTTGAGGGGTGTGAATATAGGCGAAGGGGTTACTTCGGTGAATGCATATGCGTTTGCAGGATGTAGTAATCTCGAAAGAGTGATTTTGCCGAAAAGTTTGAAAGAAATATCATACGGCATGTTTCGTGAATGTAAAAATTTGAGGGGTGTGGATATAGGCGAAGGGGTTACTTCGGTGAATGCATATGCGTTTGCAGGATGTAGTAATCTCGAAAGAGTGATTTTGCCGAAAAGTTTGAAAGAAATATCATACGGCATGTTTCGTGAATGTAAAAATTTGAGGGGTGTGGATATAGGCGAAGGGGTTACTTCGGTGAATGCATATGCGTTTGCAGGATGTAGTAATCTCGAAAGAGTGATTTTGCCGAAAAGTTTGAAAGAAATATCATACGGCATGTTTCGTGAATGTAAAAATTTGAGGGGTGTGGATATAGGCGAAGGGGTTACTTCGGTGAATGCATATGCGTTTGCAGGATGTAGTAATCTCGAAAGAGTGATTTTGCCGGAAAGTTTGAAAGAAATACCAGACGGTATGTTTGAGGATTGTGAAAATTTGAAACATATAAATTTACCTCAGGAGTTGCAAAATATCGGCAGTGTAGCATTTTCATGTACAGGTTTGAAAGAAATAAACTTGCCTAAGTCTTTGAAGATGATAGGCTATGGTGCGTTTTCGTACTGTAATAATCTGGTATCGGTTATTGTTCCTGATAGTGTTAATACTCTTTATAACACATTTATCAGTTGTGGTAGTTTACAAACGGTTGTGTTGGGGGAAGGTTTGAAAACCATTGGAAGAAGTACTTTTGGCTACTGTACTCGTTTGTCTGAAATATATATACCGGCCGGAGTAACGAAAATCGATCAAAAGCCCTATGCGGCAACAATTGGATATGAGTATTGGGGACCATGTGAAAAGGTTAGAGCAATATATGGTTGTCGCAATTTACAAAGGGTGGTTGTCTCGCCCGATAACAAATATTATTCCGATATTGATGGTGTATTGTTCGATAAAGGGAAAAATGATTTGCTGTATTATCCCGAAGGTAGAACATCAGTGAAGTATGATGTGCCGGAGGGGGTGGATACGATTGCTAGTTATGCTTTTTACTATGTTAAAGATCTGAAATCAATACATCTGCCTACGACACTGAAAATAATCGGATATAGGGCTTTGCCCGGAAGTTTGACGGCGATTATGTCGCAGTCTATGAATCCTCCGGAAAGAAATTATTTGGGTATATACTCCCTTTATGAGGGTGCTGTCTCTTCGGGTGTGGAGTGGTATGTACCATTGGGGGCAGGAGATAGATATAAAATGGCATATGGAATAGATGTTATAGAGACATCTCTTCTTAATGTGGATATGGTAGATGGAGATGAAAAGAAATTACGCTTTTATATGTTGCCCGACGGGCGTTTGTCTGTGAGCGGTGTGCTGGTCGATACCATAATTGAAATATATTCGATTAATGGTCGGCAAATATATAAGGGGATAGCCGGAGATATCCCCTATTTAGGACAAGGTCTTTATTTGGTAAAAATAGGGGATGAAACATGTAAGGTAATCATATAGCTTGCCCTATATAACGACGAAAGGCCGCTCTTTACGAGCGGCCTTTCGTTATAAAAAATAATCCGATTTTATCCCAAATAGGTTTTGAGCAATTTGCTGCGAGAGCTTTGACGCAGGCGTCGAATGGCTTTTTCCTTGATTTGACGCACGCGTTCGCGGGTCAATCCGAATTTGTCGCCGATTTCTTCCAACGTCATTTCCTGACACCCGATGCCGAAAAACATCTTGATGATGTCGCTTTCGCGTTCGGTGAGGGTGGCCAGCGCACGGTCTATTTCTTTGGCGAGCGACTCGTTTATCAACGAGCGGTCGGCAATGGGGGAGTCGTCATTGACCAAGACGTCGAGCAGACTGTTGTCTTCGCCTTCGACAAAAGGCGCATCAACCGAAATGTGCCGACCCGATACTTTCATCGTGTCGGAGATTTTGTCGACGGGAATGTCCAGCTCTTTGGCCAGTTCTTCGGGCGAGGGGCGGCGTTCGTTCTCTTGTTCGAATTTTGAGAATGCTTTGCTGATTTTGTTGAGCGAACCGACTTGGTTCAAAGGCAAGCGAACGATACGCGACTGCTCGGCCAATGCTTGAAGAATGGACTGACGAATCCACCACACAGCGTAAGAAATAAATTTGAATCCGCGGGTTTCATCGAATTTTTCGGCGGCTTTTATCAGTCCCAAATTACCTTCATTGATAAGGTCGGGCAGGCTGAGCCCTTGATTTTGGTACTGTTTGGCAACCGAGACGACAAAACGCAGATTGGCCCGTGTGAGCTTTTCCAAAGCGACACGGTCGCCTTTTTTGATGCGCTGGGCGAGTTCTACCTCTTCTTCTACCGAAATCAAGTCCTCGCGACCTATTTCCTGTAGATATTTGTCAAGAGACGCGCTCTCCCTGTTGGTGATTGATTTTGTGATTTTTAATTGTCTCATTCCGCAGAATAAATTTGGGGACGCAAATATAATATATTTTTGCCATATAATGTTCCCCGTTGATGTAATTTTTAAGAAAAGAGGGTTTATATAAGTAACTGCCGGAGTGCTATTTTATTGTACACTCCGGACAGTTGTTGCTGTTTTTCTCAATCGACGAGCGGGACAGCGTAGTACGAGGCACGTCCGTTTTGATAGAGCCCTTTGATAAACATGACTTTATCGCGAGCATCTCCTCTCATGAGGGACTGGAATACCGATTCGACATCTTTTACGTTCATGATTTTTGTCCCGTTGATGTCGAGAATGACAAATCCGTCGTGTATGCCGGCTTTCTTGAATTGTCCTTCTTTTACCTTGACTACTTCTACACCGCCGCGTATGCGGAGTTTGGCTTTTACGGAGTCTCCGGCTTCTTTGAGGGTTGCTCCCAGCATGTCGATATTGGTGGCTTTGGTAACGTCGGTATTGCCATAGCTGTTTTTCAATACCGCATCGGATTGTTTCTTGTCTTTTCCGCGGAAAAATTCGATTTTCACTTTATCGCCGGGACGATAACGGGCAATCTGTTCTTGCAAGATGGCTACGGTAGGTGTGGCTACGCCGTTTATGGCGACAATTACATCACCCGGTTTGAGATCGGCTTCCATAGCTGCACTGCGTTCGCTCACTTCGGCAACATATACGCCCTTACGTAGATCTATTTTCTTTTCTTTGGCAAGATGGTCGTTCATTTCCATGATAGAGACACCCAGCATGGCCCGTTGTACGGTACCGTACTGTTTCAGGTCGGTAATGACCTTGCTCACGATACTGGTGGGTATGGCAAAGGAGTAACCGGCGTAGTTCCCTGTTTCGGAATAAATGGCGGTGTTGATGCCCACCAGTTCGCCCGAAGTGTTTACCAACGCTCCGCCGCTGTTACCGGGATTGACGGCGGCATCGGTTTGGATAAACGATTCTATACCCAGTCGGCTGTTGGGTGAGAGCATACCCAGATTACGCGACTTTGCACTGACGATGCCTGCCGTAACGGTAGAGTTGAGCTGGAACGGGTTACCTACGGCGAGAACCCATTCTCCCACCTGCAATTTGTCGGAGTCGCCGAATTTTACGATGGGGAGTTTCTCGGCATCGATTTTCAGTAAAGCGATGTCGGTCGACGCATCACTGCCTATGAGGGTCGCCTCGAACGAGCGTTTGTCATTGAGTGTAACCTCTATCTTGTCGGCTTGGTCGATTACGTGGTTATTGGTAACAATGTATCCGTCTTCCGAAATGATTACACCCGATCCCATTCCTATGCGGGGTTGCGGTGCGTAATCGCGACGTCCTTGTCCGAAGAAATATCTGAAAAATTCTTCCTCCATACTGCTCGACGAGCGTTGTTGTACCGTGGTCGACTTGATGCTCACGACGGCATTTACTGTATTGGCTGCGGCTTGGGTGAAGTCGTTTTCCACAGCAGGGCGTGAGACTACCGGTGTAAATGCCGTGGGTGTTGCGTATGTACTGTTAGGTGTCGTCGTATCGGTGAGCGATGAAGTGTTGTCGTTCTTTTCTTGCATGGCAGAAAATAATGCGATGCTTATGCCCGAACTTATACCGGCGACCAGTAAAAAAGAGAGTAGGGTTTTCTTGAAAGATGTCATGTCGATATAGATTAATTGTTAATAATAAATTTGATTTTAAGATTTGTACTCGTTAAATTTAATACAATATACGTGCCGATGTTTCCCTTTATTATACGGCTTAGCTATTTTTAATAGAGACCTTTATATGCTTAACAGCCCTTAACCGAATTGTCTGTTGTAAATGACAGAAATGTCATTCTGAATGTAGTGTGAGCGAAGTGAAGAATCTCATACCAAGCAGTATATTTTGCATGAGATCTCTCAGCTTCGTTCGAGATGACATTGATGTAATTCTGAGGGATATAACTCAGAAGAATCTCTTATTCAGTGATGCAGCCTTCACGGAGCAATGTTATTCTGAAAGGCTTTGCCGAGAAGAATCTCCCTCCAAGCGAGAGTACAATCGCCACCGTTACGAGTAGGAAGGAGGAGATTCCTTGTCGGGCCACCGGCCTTGCTTGAAATGACAAAGGGCTGCCGCCCTTGAAAACGCATGTCATTCTGACGACCGTAAGGGAGGAAGAATCTCCTGTTAAACGTATATTTCTCATGAGATTCCTCATATCTATTCGGAATGACAATATTTGTAAAAAAGTTATGAAATTCCTCGCTGGTACATCGGAATGACAAGAAACTATCGTTCTTGAAAATATATGTCATTCTGAACGTAGCACGAGCCGGGTGAAGAATCTCATATCCAAAGAAAACATCTTATTTGAGATTCCTTACATACACTCGAAACGACAAAGAGCCGAAGTAAAAAACAGGTTTCGGACTCTACTTTCGACTATACCACAAAAAGGAGAACTTCAAGAAGGGATAACCGTCCGGCCAAAAGGAAACAAAGCCACCCGCATGAGCTTGAAATGCTGGATACCGAACGGAATGCCCACAATCGTAATACAGAAAAGTAATCCCCAGCCAAGATGACTCAATGCAATCCAAATGCCCCCGATAAAAAACCAAATCACATTCATGATGATTTCGAGGCAACTGCGGCTACCTTCCTCGACAACAGTCGTTTGACTGAAAGGCAAAAGGGCTACCAATCCTATCTTGAAAACCTGTAACCCGAAAGGTATACCGATGATGGTACAGCATAATAAAAAACCAGATACCAAATATTCCAAAGCCATGAAGAAGCCTCCGAAACCCAGCCAAATAATATTACCCAGTACGCTCATACCACATCTTATTTAAATGCTTATCTACTCTTCAATTTTTATATCTTTCATGAAAGAATTGAAATCCAAATCTTTTACCAGCATCGTATCGCCTTTGAGATACGATGCCTCCCGAGTATCGAGCATAGCCCGCCACTGCTTATGATAAAGACGGCGGTCGATCTTGAAATTTTCCGACCCGTTACGGTCGAGACGCCTCAAAAGCATGCCCACACTCAACCTTGACACATCGATTGCCGGCATATACGCCCACACACGTTCGTCGGAGGTAGGTGTACCTCGTATGATTTTGGCCTCCAACAACTGTTGCAAGACCTGTCCCGTAAGGCGTACTGGTATGCGATAAGACGACGCTATCTGATGTCGGGTGAGCGGAGCCTCTCCCCGTACAAAACGCTGTACGATGACCGAAACAACCACCAGCACGACAAAATCTTTATATCTACGGCTGATATTTTTTATGTCTTTATCGAAATTGAATTTTTCGACGTTTTGGGAAGAATACGAAAGAACCGCCCCGAAAAGGCAAATGAGCCACGAAATCCACATCCATAACAGAAACAAAAGCAGAAAAGCAAAACTGCCGTATATGGCATTGTAACGAGAAACCCATACCTGACCGCTGATATAGACAAACTGCAACAACTGGAACGACAAGCCGCATATTACCCCCGATACCAGAGCATTCCAAAACTTGACCCTCGTATTGGGAACCAAAATATATAAAGCCGTAAAAACGATACAAGTCAAAATATAAGGACTTATCGCCAATACAAAACGCAACACAGGACTCAAAAAAGCCAACATCGGTTTGGTATCGATACCCGATGTAACGAAAATCGACAATCCGCCGGCAACGATCATCAAAATGGGCAACAACACCATAATAGCGATATAATCGACAATTTTACGATATATCGATCGCTGTTTTGACACCTGCCATATATCGTTGAATGTCGTCTCGACGCTATTCAGCAGACTCACGACCGACCACATGAGGAAAAGGATACCCACTCCCACAAAAATGCCGTCTTTGGTTTGCGCTAAATAAGAATCGACAAAAGTCATGGCCTGCTCCAAAGCCTCTCGCTGAGCGGGGAAGTAGTCGAATAATTGACTTTGTACGATGGTCTGGAAACCAAATCCTTTTGCTACGGCAAAGACCAATGCCAGCGCCGGAACAATGGCCAGCAACGTATTGAACGTGAGTGCGGCGGCGCGTGCCTGCAAATCATCGGCGATAAAACGTTGTATCGAGAGATAAATGGTCTTCATCAGATTGATGAGCCGATGGCGGCTACCGGAAACTTCATTTCCCGTAATACGCCACATATCATATATGATAAACCGATATGTCCGACGAAAAATAATGCGCCATTTTTTTTGTTTTGTCGCTGCCATGCCGGAAGTTTTATTAAAAAAACAGCAGGACGATAAGCCGGGTTCTGTACTTTCCCGAGAGAAAGCGTCTGTCATTTATCTGGCCTTTATGTTGCCATAAAGATCAAGCGGTTTACCCCCCGGCATCGGACGAGCAGCCCTGATAGCGCCGGTGTACATAACCTTGCAACCCATAAGACGTACGGCTCTCTGTGTCGCCACAAAGACCGGTGAGCTCTTACCTCACCTTTTCACCCTTGCTGCCGAAGCAGCGGTTATTTTCTGTTACGCTACTCTGCCTTTACAGACAGCTTCCCGTTAAGAAATATGGTGCCCTGTGTTGCCCGGACTTTCCTCTCGCGTTTCCACGAGCGACAGACTGTCCTGCTGTTAAAATACAAAGATACGGTATTTCGGTTGTTCTACCAACGTCTCTTCATAAAATCGATTGTAAAAATACGATAAACTCGCAGGATTTTCCAAGCGAACCTCGTTCCATACATTTGAGATGACATTTTGTCATTCCGTGTGAGGTGGGTAAGCCGGTGAAGAAATTCCCAAAGTTTTCTTATCGGCTTTGTCCGAATGTGAGGAATCCCCGCCTCTCTATCGGCAGAGATTCTTCGTTTTACTTCGTTCCATGCAAAATGTACTGCTTGGTATGAGATTCTTCACTACGCTTTCGCTTCGTTTAGAATGACAATCATATGTCCTTCCGGGCAGATGCAAACATGCGAGGAATCTTTTGTTAAAGGACTGTTTTTTTCTTTTGTAATCGTGTCATCACAAAGGGGCGGCAGAAGACTTCGAAAAGGTGTTCAATAGAGAGTCTATTTTTCTTCTCTTATAGTCATGATTACTTATTAAGTGTATGCGGGGAAATTTTATTTGCGATAAAATTCTTTCGTTTTTTGTATTTCAAGATAATAAGGGAACTGCTGATAGAAAATTTTCGTTTCGTATATGAGTGGCAAATGTATTGATAGAAAAAGGTGAGTAGCTGACAAGTTCTTGTCAGCTACTCACTTCTTTCGGGAAATTAGCAGTAATTATTCCTATATATGATTTTTACGGTTTTTCCACAATTTACTCATATCTTCGAGTGTCTTGCCTTTGGTCTCGGGGACGAGTTTCCATACGAAGATGGCGGCTATGACACAGATGATGCCGTAAAGGGCGTAAGCAAACATGTGTCCGAATTTGTCGCCCATATCGCCTACGCTCATGTTATACATGGGAACGAAAGTCGACGATACGATGAAGTTGAATATCCATTGGAATGCAACGGCAATGGCAACGGCGGCTCCACGTATGGTGTTGGGGAAGATTTCGGCGATAAGCACCCAGCATATTGGTCCCCAAGAGAACATAAATGATGCCGAATACACCATAATGCTAATAACAGAAATGATAGGAGGTAATGATACGATGTTACAGAGAGCAACACTAAATGCTCCTATTCCCATACCTATGGAACCGGTGATAAGCAGAGGTTTACGACCGAATTTTTCGACGGTGAATACGGCAACGAGAGTAAATGAGATATTGACGATACCCATAATGACAGTTTGTATCATGGGGTTGCCCATACCCATGCTTTCGAAAATACGAGGCGCAAAATAAAGTACCGCGTTGATACCTACGGCTTGTTGGAACACGCTGAGCATGATGCCGATGAAGATGACCATCCAGCCGTAAGTAAACAGTTTTTCGGTTTTTTCGTGAGCAGTGGCTTTGATGTCGGCCAGAATGATTTTGGCTTGAGCTATTCCGTTGATACGGCTCAGAACCGAGAGCGCTTTTTCGTCACGACCGGTCATTGCCAGATAACGGGGCGTTTCGGGAACGAGCAGTACGAGCAATGAGAAAAGTGCGGCGGGGAATGCTTCGCTACCGAACATCAGGCGCCAACCTGTTTCGGTAACCCAAATCGATTCTCCGGGGTTTAAGATTTGATTTACTCCATCTATGGCTTTCACGACGGGATTGATGTTGTCGCCCAAGATAAGGAAGTTGACAAAGTAAACGACAAGTTGTCCGAAGATGATGGCAAATTGGTTCCACGATACAAGAGTTCCCCTAATGTTACTGGGGGCGATTTCTGCTATATACATGGGGCATATAGCCGAGGCAAGACCTACACCTATACCGCCTAATACCCGGTAGAAATTGAATGCGATGAGCAGGTCGAGACTGGGTTTGCCGTATTCGAAGAAAAGAAATTCCGGATAATAAGACCCAAGAGCCGATAAGAGGTAACAGATACCGGCTATGAAAAGTGTTTTTTTACGTCCCAGATTCGATGCCAGTAGTCCCGAAATGGCGCTACCGATAATACAACCGATCAATGCGCTGGAAGATGTTATACCGTGTATGGCATCGGAGTAAACGAAGTCTTTTGCTCCCATAAAGAAGGCTTGAAGACCTTTTTCTGCTCCTGAGATGACGGCCGTGTCGTATCCGAATAACAATCCTCCGATGACAGCCACCATCACGATAGAAATAAGATAGGCTTTATCGCCCTTTTCTGCGTAGTTCATGATATTGTTTTATTGATTTAGAAGTTGACATTTGGTATGATAAAATGTTTAGCGACAAATTTCGGCGGGTGGCTCGATTTTGTCGCTAAACACTGATTTATCGTGCAGCCATGTAAGGGTTAGCAATACATGTTGAGGATAGCCTCGTACAACTCTTGTTTGCCGCTGGTTTGTTTGGGTTCGCCTTTGGTTTTGGCATATGCAACGACATCTTCGAGTTTAAGTTTGCCATCTTCGAATTCTTTACCCTTGCCCGAGTCGAACGAGGCGTAGCGGTCGGCCAACATTTTTTTGTAGGGCGACTCGTTGAGTAGGTTGGCTGCGCTTTCGAGGGCACGAGCCATAACGTCCATGCCGGCGATGTGGGCAATGAAAATATCTTCGAGGTCGGTCGAGTTACGACGGGTTTTAGCGTCAAAGTTCATACCTCCGTTACCGAGACCGCCATTGCGGATAATCTGCATCATGGCTTGCGTGAGTTCGTAGTTGTCGATGGGGAATTGGTCGGTATCCCATCCGTTCTGATAATCACCCCGGTTGGCATCGATCGATCCCAGCATACCGTTATCTACGGCTACGGCCAGTTCGTGTTCGAAAGTATGACCGGCGAGAGTAGCGTGATTTACCTCAATGTTTACTTTGAAATCTTTGTCGAGGTTGTGTGCTTTCAAGAAGCCGATAACCGTTTCGGTATCCACGTCATATTGATGTTTGGTCGGTTCCATAGGTTTCGGTTCGATGAGGAAAGTACCTTTGAAACCTTTTGCACGGGCATAGTCGCGAGCGATGGTGAGCATCATGGCCAAATGCTCTTTCTCCCGTTTTTGATCGGTATTGAGCAGAGACATATAACCTTCGCGGCCGCCCCAGAATACATAATTCGATCCGCCCAGTTCGATGGTAGCATCGATGGCGTTTTTGATTTGTACGGCAGCGCGAGCTACGACATCAAAGTCGGGATTGGTAGCCGCACCGTTCATATAGCGGGCGTGGCCGAATACATTGGCAGTACCCCACAATAATTTGATACCGGTCTCGGCTTGTTTTTGTTTGGCGTAAGCCACGATTTCTTTCATGTTGGCTTCATATTCTTCGATGCTGTTACCTTCTTCAATAAGGTCTACATCATGGAAACAATAGAATTCGATGCCTATCTTTTGCATGATTTCAAAACCGGCGTCCATTTTGTTTTTGGCACGTTCCAGCGCTGTTGCACCTTCGTTCCACGGGAACTTTTTTGTTCCGCCGCCGAATTGGTCGCCACCTTCGGCGCAGAGGGTGTGCCACCATGCCATAGAGAAGCGCAGCCAATCTTTCATTTTCTTTCCGTTGATGACTTTTTCGGGATCGTAATAACGGAATGCCAGAGGATTTTTACTTTCTTTACCTTCGAATTTGATTTTTCCTATTTGAGGAAAATACTCTTTTGTTGCCATAATCGTGTTATTTGTTTTGATATTGAGATTATTTTATAAGGGTTTCTAATATGCCTTTCCAGCGGGCGTATGCCTTTTGGTAAGCTGCTATATTTTTGGTGTCGGGTTCTATGATCTGAATTTTTTTCAGGGAAGAGAACGCCTCTTCAGTCGATTTGTAGATTCCGGCTCCTATACCGGCTCCTTTGGCGGCACCTACCGATCCGTCGGTATCGTATAGTTCTATTGTTGCCTCGGTTACTCCCGCCAATGTGTCGCGGAAAATCGGACTCAGGAACATGTTGGCATGTCCGGCCTTTATCGTGCGTATGTCGATGCCTATGCCTTGCATGATTTCCATACCGTATTTAAAGGAGAATACAATACCCTCTTGGGCTGCGCGCATGAGATGATAACGGTCGTGCCGGTTGTAGTTGATGCCGTGGATCGACGCGCCGATTTCTTTATTTTGCAGGATACGTTCGGCACCGTTGCCGAATGGCACGATACTCACTCCGTCGCAACCGATGTCTACTTGCGATGCCAGCAGGTTCATGCTCGAATAAGAAGTATCTTCGGGAGCGATGTTGCGTTTTATCCATGAATTGAGAATGCCCGTTCCGTTGATGCAAAGCAACACGCCCAGCCGGGTCTGTCCCTTTTTATGGTTTACATGCGCAAAAGTATTGACGCGCGATAGGGGATCGTAATTGACCGACCCGTTGATACCGTATACGACACCCGATGTTCCGGCTGTCGATGCAATTTCTCCCGGATTGAATACATTGAGCGACAGAGCGTTGTTGGGTTGGTCTCCGGCTCGGTAGGTAACAGGAGTACCGGCTGTGAGTCCCAACAATTGTGCGGCATGGGAACTGACGGCTCCCTGCACGCCGAATGTAGGAACGATTTTGGCGATAATGCTTTCATCGAACCCGTAATGTGCCAATAATTCTTTCGATACGCAAGCGTTCTTGAAGTCCCAAAATATACCTTCTGATAGCCCCGATACGGTAGTGCATACCTCATTTGTCAGCCGCATGGCGATATAGTCGCCCGGGAGCATGATTTTATCTATTTTCTCGAAAATTTCCGGCTCGTTTTCTTTGATCCACGCCAGTTTCGAGGCCGTGAAATTTCCCGGAGAGTTAAGCAGATGTTCGAGACAGAATTTTTCGCCCAACGTGCGGAATGCGTTTTCTCCGTAGGGTACGGCACGGCTGTCGCACCAAATAATGGCCGGTCGCAGTACATGTTGATTTTTATCCACAACGACAAGGCCGTGCATTTGATAAGAGATACCGATCGCTTTTATTTCAGAACCGTCGATGTTGGCTTGATTTAAAATTGAACGCGTAGCGGTTTGCAGATTTTCCCACCACCGTTCGGGGTCTTGTTCGGCCCAGCCGCTTTTATGAGCGATGATCTCCATTTCTTGTTTCGGAGAGAAGTCGCTGGCTATGCACACACCGGTCTGTGCATCGACAAGCGAAGCCTTGACCGATGAACTGCCGATGTCATATCCTAATAAATACATGGTGTTTTTCTTTTATATGGTTATGTTTCGCTGTAAAGATACATTTTTTTGATAAAACAAGAAAAGCAAAAACTGTTCTTTTTTGACGTCTTATCTGTTATTTATTATAGCCCTTTGTCTTATAGGCCTTTATTGGAAAGATGGTTTGTATGGGTTGCGGTATTTTGGAAGAGAGGTGGATTTTTCGACCATGACTCTTGCAAAAGTTATATTCTTGTTTCGGGGAATATCGGGAAAAATTTTATCTTTGTACCATAAATTCTAAAACTTTTTTTTGTTATGAAAACCGTTATCGCAACTGCTGCTGCACCTGCAGCCATCGGGCCGTATAGTCAGGCCATACAGGTCGGAAATATGCTTTTTACCTCGGGACAGATTCCTATCGATCCTGCTACATCGCAATTTGTAGAAGGAGGTATCAAAGAACAGACGACTCAGGTTTTTGCCAATTTGAAGGCAGTCCTTGCCGAAGCCGGATATACGTTCGATGATGTAGTGAAGACGACCGTCTTTTTGGCCGATATGTCTCTGTTCGTTCCGATGAACGAGGTATATGCTTCGCAATTCAGCGGTTCGTTTCCGGCACGGTCGGCTGTTGCCGTGAAAGAGTTACCCAAAGGGGCGTTGGTGGAAATTGAGGTAATCGCCGTGAAGTAAAACGACACTACTGTTTTTCTATTTATAGAAAAGATGCTTTGCAGAGTCTGGTTGACGGACGTGTGTGAAGCATCTTTTTTTGAATTATGTTTACACTCCCAAATGCTTGTCATTCCGAAGCGTCAGCGAGGAATATCATGAGAAATATACGTTTAACAGGAGATTCTTCGGTACTTCGCACCTCAGAATGACATTGCTCCACAAGGGTTGTATCGTTAGGCAAGAGATTCTTCCTCCCTTACGGTCGTCAGAATGACATGCATTTTCAAGGGCGGCAGCCCTTTGTCATTCCGAGTGTGGTGTGAGTCCGACGAGGAATCTCCTCCTTCCTACTCGTAATGGTGGCGATACTCTCACTTGGCGGGAGATTCTTCAAAGCAAAGCCTTTCAGAATGACATTGCTCCGTGAGGGTTTCACTGAATGTGAGATTCTTCTCTCCGCTGCGTTCAGAATGACAAGAGGCTCGCTTGGTAAGAGATTCTTCCTCCCTTACGGTCGTCAGAATGACATTGTTTTTTGTCCTCCCGAGTCGAAGTAGAAAGACGCATGTGAGAAATCTCTCATGGGCAATAAAAAAGGCTGTTCGAAATCCGAGCAGCCTTTTTTACTATATAGAAAACGGTCGATTAGAACGCGATGATCGTTTGACGGTAATTGCCCACTTTGATGATGTATGCTGCGCCCCGGTTGAGCGATACGCTTGTTGTTCCGTTGCAAATGAATTGAACCACTTTCTGTCCGGCAAGCGTATAGACTTCGGCTTGTGCGCCTTCCGCACCGTTGACGGTTATCAAGCCGTTGGCGTAACTTACCGTGATGTTTTCGGCATTTACGACATCGATAGCGCTGGTGTTATTGAAGGTTACGGTATAGACATGTTGATTCTCGGGATTTACCTCGAAGTCGTTTCCTTTGACTGTAATGGTCGCAACAGACTCGTTTACTGCAACATCGACCGATGCGCCCTTACCATCGGAATAAGCCGTTATTTGGTCGATCGACGGGGTTTGTCCCGTTACAGTATAGGAGTAAGTTTCCTTATCGAATCCTTCCAGTGCCGTTCCTGCGATGACGATGGAGTCGAGCTTGGAGTTGTAGATGATCTCGATGTCGTCAACGGTAAGCGTGTCGTTGGCCGAACCGCCGGCTTTGGGATTGGTCGTGAGCGAAGCCAGCATATATTGTTCTCCCTCGGGAACGGTCGTTCCGGTGTAGGAGAACGGCGCACTGAAACGGGTCCATTCGCCGCATTCTGGAATCAGGATTGTGGCGTCTCCTACCATGTGGGCACTGTCGGCGGACAGTTCCGGATCTTGGTACTCGAATTTGTCGTGCAGGATAAAGCGTCCTCGACCGTTTTCACTTCCTCCCGAAATGAATTTGGCATAGAGGCATACCGAGTCGGGAGTCCCTTTGAAGAGAAAGTAGTGTCCTTCATTGTCGAGGTCGGTAAAATTATAGTTTTTTGTGGAGTCTTCGGGAGTCATGCTACCCATATTGATGGCTCCTGTGGTCAGATTTCCATTGGCTTTTTTACCAAAAATATTTTTAGAATTTAATTCTACGGCCGATCCACTGTTACGACCTTCTACTTTTTGGGGAGCCGGAGACATTGAGGAGGCCCAACTCATATCACCGACTGCTGATGCAAAAGAGTTCCAGCCGTTCCCGGGTTCTTTGTCCGAAACCCATGCCTCGAAATCGGAGTTGGGAATTTGATAACCGTTATTGATGACAGGTTTTTCTACCTCTTCCATCGTTTCTTCATAATAGACCCAAATCTGTATGTCGCCTACCATGAAGAGTACGCCATTGGAAGAGATAGGGGCGGTATAATCTCCAGTAAGAAAGTTTCCTAAATACTGAACTTGCAGGTCCGACGGAGAGAAAGAAAAACTGTCTGATGTAACAGAGGCATCTAATGCTTCTTTTGTCGTTCCCTCTTTTACATAAAAAGTTATCGACCAAATACCATTGCCGTGTGTACCGTATTCCAATGCGGCCGTACCCGTAAGTATGTCGTTTTTATCGGTGATGGCAAAACCTGTTATTTGAGGATCTTCGGTGTAGTCGGCTTTGTCGACTATAACACTGACGTTTTCAGCACATACAGATGCCAGCATACCGAATGCTGCGAATAAAGAGAGTAAAGTTTTTTTCATAATTTAATTTGTTTTTGAATCTGGTCGCAAAGATATATACTATTTTGAGAATAAAAAAACTTTGAGAGATGTTTTTAGTTTTTTTTGTTCGCTTCTAAAAAAGCGAGTAAGTCGGCTACCACAAAACTGCTGCCGCCGATAAAGACAAAATCTTCGTCGCAGCTGTCGTGTAATGCGGCACGGTAGGCTTCGGGAACGCTATCGTAGACATCGCCTTTCAATCCGGATTCGGCAGCTTTGTCGCGCATCACACTGGCCGGCATGGCCCGGGGAATGGAGGCTTGCGTGAAGTAGTAGACGGCCTCCCGGGGGAGCATGGAGAGTACGCCCGAAATGTCTTTGTCGTTTACCATACCGAAGACGATGCGCAACGTGCGACACTTGATGCCTGCGAGCTGCTGCGAGATATATCGGAATCCGCCCGTATTGTGGCCTGTGTCGCAATAGGCGTGTGGCAGGGAGCCGACTTTTTGCCAGCGGCCTTGCAGACCGGTGAGGGTGGTAACATGTGCGAATCCCTCTTTTACGGCTTCTGGCGTTATGGCAAATCCCTGTTGTCGCAGTATGCGCAAGGCGCAGAGTATGGTTGCCGCATTTTTTTCTTGGCACAGGCCGCCCAGTTCATAGGTGAGGTATCCGTAGTCCCTGCTATCGATAGCCCATTGTCCGTTTTCGTTTGGTCGACAAGAAGTCAATACGTCGCTTTCCTGAGCGAAATATATGGGGGCCGACTCTTCGCGGGCTTTCTCTTCGAAAACACGTCGTACATCACCTTCGGCCTCCCCGATGACGACGGGAATACCGCTTTTTATGATACCGGCCTTTTCGTGGGCGATAGAGGTGAGCGTGTGTCCAAGTTGGGCCATGTGGTCGTAACTTATGTTGGTAATGACGCATGCCCGGGGAGTAATGATATTGGTGCTGTCGAGACGGCCACCCAAACCCGTTTCGATGACGGCTACATCGACGTGGCGGGAAGCGAAGTAGTCGAAAGCCATCATCATGGTAAGCTCGAAAAACGACGGGTGGATTTCTCGACTCGGTTCGAGGTACTTGTCGACAAATTCGAGTACGGCTTCCCGGGTAATCATTTCGCCGTTGACCCGTATGCGTTCGCGGAAGTCTATGAGATGGGGTGAAGTGTAGAGACCCACTTTGTAACCGCTCTTTTGCAGGACGGCAGCCAGAACATGACTGGTCGAGCCTTTTCCGTTGGTCCCGGCGATATGTATGGTGGCATAGCGGCGGTGGGGGTAACCTACCAGCCGGTCGAGTGCGAGACTGTTGCCCAATCCCGGTTTATAAGCCGATTGTCCCACTTGCTGGAAAACGGGAAGTTGCCGGTAGAGATATTGCAGCGTTTCTTCGTAATTCATGATTCAATAGATTAGGAATCCGGCGATGCCGGCCAGTATAATTAGAAGTATGGCGTTGACTCTGAAAAAAAAGTTGGCGGTAAGAACGGTGGCGAAGATACCGAGGCTGAAAAGGAATTGGCGGAAGTCTTCTCCGGGAGAACCGAAATTCTCTGTATTCATCAGCACGAGAGCTGCCGATGCAATGAGCCCGATAACGGCCGGACGTAATCCGGCAAACGTGTCGGTTACCGGCCGACTGTCGTGGTAACGCATGAAAAACTTGTACAGAATGAGCATGACGATAAACGAAGGGAGTACCAGCGCAAATGTCGCCAATGCTGCTCCCCATATACTGCCGGTGGCGGTATAGCCGATGTATGTGGCCGAGTTGATGCCGATAGGGCCGGGGGTCATCTGGCTGATGGCTATAATGTCGGTAAACTCTTGCGGGGTAAGCCATGCATGTCGGGTTACGACCTCGCCCTGTATCATGGAGAGCATGGCGTACCCCCCGCCGAATCCGAAAAGTCCGATTTTGAAAAACGAGTAGAATAGTTGCCACCACATCATTGTGCACCTCTCTTTCTCTTGATGTTCCCGTAGAGATATCCTCCCGCACCGGCTATCAATACGACCCATATTGGGGAGAAGCCGAACAGCCAGATGAGCAGGGCCGCAGCAATGGGAATCCACAGATTATAACGGGTTATACGGGCCGACTTGCCCAATTTGAATACCGGAGCAGCGATGAGAGCGACTACGGCCGGACGTATGCCTTTGAAAATACGCTCTACTACCTCATTGTCCTGAAATTGCTTGAAAAACATGGCAATGAGCAATATGATAATAAACGAGGGTAGGACAGTCCCGAGGGTAGCGGTTACCGCTCCGGTAAATTTGCGGATACGGTAGCCGGTAACGATCGATATGTTTACGGCCAAGATACCCGGTGCCGATTGGGACAGAGCGAGAATATCGACAAATTCCGAACTGTCGATCCATTTCTTTTTTCGCACCAGCTCCTCTTCTATGATGGGGACCATGGCATATCCTCCGCCTATGGTAAATGAGCCGATTTTGAAAAAAGTCCAAAAGAGTTGTAGGAATATCATTTTTTGACAACGTTTTTCCCGGATCGGGACCCGGAACAACCCCTAAAACTGCCTTGTACCTGCGCAAAGCAGGAAAAGAGACGGCAAAGGTAGAAAAAATGAGAGCAGAAGCCAAATTTATTTAGATTATGCCGAGAGTTACTACTTTCATATAACAAAGGTAGACAAAAAATCAGAAACTATTTGGTAATATCGAAAAATCAGTTACCTTTGCAACGCTTTTCGGGAGGATATGTTTTTCCTGTAAAGTAAGGAGAGATGGCAGAGTGGTCGATCGCGGCGGTCTTGAAAACCGTTGAACTGAGAGGTTCCGGGGGTTCGAATCCCTCTCTCTCCGCTGATAGTCTTGAAGATCAGGACTGTACAAATGATACACAAATATGCACCCGGAAAGGAACCCATTTTTAAGGTCTTTTCGGGTGTTTTCTTTTCAGCCTTTTGAAGACTTATGTATTCGATTATAAATTCTGTTGAGAAAGAGAATTTAAGAAAGGTAAAGATCGATAGCTTGGTATTACGTGTGTGGTATAGATTGGGTGATAACGGTTTTTATGAGCGCAAATAGGTCTTATTTTGCACTTTGGCATTGATAGTTTATACAAATGTATAACATAAATATATAATGGAACATCAATTTATTCTTTCCGGCGCATCGACAAAGGAGGAGCGTTATCGCGAGTTTTTGTCCCAGTTTGAGTCATTGGTACGCGATGTCGATGATGAAATTGCTGTATTGGCAAATGCTGCGGCTGCTTTGTGTGAGGCATTCGGCTTTTTCTGGGTAGGTTTTTATCGGGTGAAAGGCGATTGCCTTATCCTCGGCCCTTTTCAAGGCAGTGTGGCTTGTTACCGGATAAAAAAGGGTAAAGGCGTATGTGGTACGGCTTGGGAACAGGGGCATACTATCGTCGTTCCCGATGTAGATAAGTTCCCGGGACATATTGCGTGCAGTTCGCTTTCGCGTTCCGAAATAGTTGTTCCTGTTTTTTCGTCCGGAAAAGAACCGGTGGTGAAATGCGTCCTCGATATCGACAGCGAGCAATATGCCACTTTCGACGATGTCGATAAATGTTACCTCGAAAAAATAGCTGACATTCTTTCTCAATCGCTTTATTGATATAATCTGTCTGCATTTCTCACATTCGTGAGAGAATCTTTATTTGGGCATCGTATCACATTCCGAACGTGGGAGGTTGTGCGGTTGTCGGAACGTTTTGTTTCGGCAGGAAGATTGTACGTGTCTGACCGAAAAGGAGTGCTTTTTGCCCATTTTGTCCTCCTCAGAGAGGAAATAGTAGAAAAAGTGCACATATATAACTTATTATTGACCCTCGGTAAAATTTTTCTGCTCTATTTTTGTAATAGGAATTAAACTTTTTATATGATTCCCGATCATATAGACGAATATGGAAATTTTATATTCTTTTTTATTTTTCGAGAATACTTCCTGTTTTGTGGGGAGGGGTGTGAGGAATAGGTATGCTGTCCGGTTTTTGTTTTGCGGACAGGTAGATTCCATTCGTTTTTTCAGATGTAATTATCGATTTTAAGGTCAATATAAAAAAACAAGAACAGTATGTATGGTATTTTAAAAAAGAGTCTGTTTATTTCTATGGCGGGAACTTTGCTTGCGGCTACTTCTTGCCAGATGACGCCGAAAATGTCGGAAAAAGAGTGCGTGACGAAAAATGTATACGAGAATGTACCTTTTGAGATGCCCGAGGTTTTGAAACCGGTTTTTCCCGATTATCAAGTCAATATTCGTGATTTTGGTGCGAAAAGCGGAGGAAAAGAACTTTGTACCGAGGCTATCAACGAAGCTATCCGTACGGTACATAAAAGAGGTGGCGGAACCGTCGTTATTCCTGCCGGATTGTGGCTGACAGGGCCTATCGTTTTGTTGAGCAATGTCAATTTACATACGGAGCAAAATGCTCTTGTAACATTCAGCAACGATTATAGTTTGTATCCGATTATCGATACTTCCTTCGAAGGCTCCGACGGAAAACGTTGTCAATCGCCCATATCGGCATTGAATGCCGAAAACATTGCTGTTACGGGGCAAGGTGTGTTTGACGGAGCAGGAGATAAGTGGCGTCCCGTCAAAAAAATGAAGATGACCGATCGTCAATGGAATGCATTGGTAAAATCGGGTGGAGAGGTCGATAAAGACGGTAAAATATGGTATCCCGATGCCGGTGCGTTGAAGGCTTCGGTGCTGATGTCGAAAAAAGGAGTTTCGAAAGAGTCGATAAGCACTGACGAATGGGAAGAAATGAAGGCATGGTTACGTCCTGTCATGGTGAGCATCAGAAAGAGCAAAAAGGTTCTGTTGGAGGGGGTAACGTTCAAAAACTCTCCGGCATGGTGTATTCACCCGCTTTCTTGCGAGTCACTGACTGTGAACGACGTGAAGGTTTTCAATCCGTGGTATTCGCAAAACGGCGATGCCCTCGATGTGGAATCTTGCAAGAACGTATTGATTACGAATTGTCTCTTCGATGCCGGCGACGATGCTATCTGTTTGAAATCGGGTCGTGATGAGGAAGGTCGTCGGCGCGGAGAGCCCAGCGAAAATGTCATTGTCAAAGATAATGTCGTGTTGCATGGGCATGGCGGGTTTGTCATCGGCAGCGAGATGTCGGGTGGCGTAAAAAACGTCTATGTGTCGGGCTGTTCGTTTGTCGGTACCGATACGGGCTTGCGCTTTAAGAGTGCTCGTGGACGGGGTGGTGTTGTAGAGAATATCTATATCGACAACATCAATATGATTAACATATCGGGCGATGCGTTGACCTTTGACTTGTATTATATGGGAGGCGGAGCCAAGAATGCCGAGATTCCTCCTGTCGATGAAGGAACGCCGTTGTTTAAGGATATACATATCTCTGATGTATATTGCAAGGGAGCCGGGCGTGCCGCCGGATTTAACGGGTTGCCCGAAATGCCTGTCCGGAATATTACCGTGAAAAACATGGTTGTAACCGATGCCCGGAAGGGCGTGGCTATAAGCCGTGTCGACGGAATCGAAATAGAAGGTCTCGATGTAGAAACAGAAGGTGTTGCTCTCCAAATAGAAAATGCGACCGATGTTGTCGTTAATGGAAAGAAATATGCCGAAGTAACCGACAGGAAGTCTGTTTCTCTCTGATAGGGTCATAGAGGAGAAGGTATATGGGCAGATAGGCGAGTGGAAAAATCGCCTATCTGCCCATATTGTTGTTTGCGATAAAAGGCCGATCGGCCAAGAGGTCGGCTTGTCGTTATTCTTCCGAATATTGTCTTTGATATTTTCTTTTAAAAATTAATAGATATGTTTTTGTGATTTTTTTGAGCCTATTCTGTAAATTCCGGGGCGTATTGTACAACGCCGTGTACTTCGTTTAAACTGTTTGAAGCCAACTCTTTGACCATACAAAATTCGGGCGGGACGTCAAAAGGAAAATGTATATCGTAATCGATCGCTTTTTTGTAACCGAATTTCGGATAATAGTCTTTATGCCCGAGTAAGACGACCGAACGATAGCCTGCTGCTACGGCGCGATTGTGGGCCTCTTTTATCAAAGCGCTTCCTATTCCCCGGTTTTGGTATTCCGGCAAAACGGCGACCGGAGCTAATCCCAGTGATAGTACCTTTTTCTCGGCCGATGCGATTTCGACTTTTGTCAGAAGGATATACCCTACGATTGTTCCGTTCTGCGTTTCGGCAACCAAAGAGAGTTCGGGAATGAACGCGTCCGATCGGCGCAGACGTTCCACCAGAAGATGCTCTTTATGGTCGCTCTCTTGCGTATTTGCAAAAGCTGCTTTTATGAGATTGTACACAATGGTATAGTCCCGTTTCTCTTCTTGCCTGATTGTAATCTCCATTTTATAAGAATACCTTTGGTTCTGTGAGATGTTTTTCCATAAGGAAATTGCTCATATATAATTTATTGGCTTTTCGTTGTTGTGCCGATTTTACTTGATAACCTTTACGTTCGAAAAACGGTCGTGCGGTAAGACTTACCTCCGATGTGAGGCTGTATATACCGTGCATACGGGCGTATCGTTCGATTTCGTTCAAGAGGAGTGTTGCAATATTTCGGCGTTGAAAATCTTTGTGTACGAACATGGAGTGTAAATATCCGTCGTTGCGGAGCGATGCTATACCTACGATGCGTTTGTCGGCATTGAGGGCCACGATGAAATACAGATTGGAGATAAGTTCTTCCAAATGTTCGGCAGTACTGCATGAGACCCAGTCTTCTACCTCCTCTTGGGTGTAGTCGCGACGATTTACGGCGAGTACGGTTTCTCTGAATAGTCTGTCTATTTCAGGAATATCATTGACGGTAGCCGTGCGGAAAGTATATGGCGTATATTGCAGGTGGAGTATGGGAAACGGCATACCTTGTCCGTCGGTATCGTCTCGGCTGATAATGGTAAAACCCTTATTCCGATAGAATGTAGCGGCTTTGACATTCTGCTCATTGACATCGACATATTTCACATGGAGTTTTTCGAGTGCGAAGGAGATCAACTCTGTACCGATACCGTGTCCGAAAAATTCAGGGGCGACAAAGAGCATCTCTATTTTGTTGTTTTCCACGCCCATAAAAGCCGATATTCGCTCTTCGACACAGGAAACAATGAGCGTTTCTATTTGGGTGAGACCTTCTTTGACAAAAGGGATAAGTCGGTGAATATCCGATTCGGAGAGAAAGTGATGACTGGCTTGTACCGATTTTTCCCACAGCCGGGTCAATGTTTCGATAAGAACGGGAGTTCTTTCGGGAACGATGGTAATCATAATATATCTTGTTTATAGTAAATCATATCTTCCAGTACGACTCCGTCATCGATGATCGGGTGGTCGTAGTGTCGGGTGAAAAAACTTTCGACCCGATGAGAAAACGTAAATCCGCAATGTTCGTAAAATGCCCGGTGTCGCGGTGTTTCTCCCGTACCGACAATGATTTGACGGAATCTTCCTTTGTAATAGGAGAGGAGGAATGAGAGCAAAGCCTTTCCATATCCCTGATGATGACATTCCGGCGCGACGGCCATGTTTTTCAGTTCGCAGCACCCGTTTCCCTCATCGGTTACGACGGCGACGGCTTTTGTCCCGCCATCGTCGAGAACGAACATTTCTCCTCGGTCGATGTATCGGTCTATCATCGATTCCTGTTCATCGGCCAATAAAAGTAAACTGAGGAATTGTTTCTTGTCCGACGTGATTTTGCGAATATTCATGGAATTATGCAGGATCGGATTTATTCTTCGTAAATCATCTTTTTTGTCATGCCGCCGTCGATGGTGATGTTTTCTCCATTGATGAAGTTGTTTTCTTCCATGCAGAGAAACAGGCACATGCGGGCAATGTCTTCGGGACGACCTACCCGTCCCGACGGGTGCTGTTCATGATCTTCGGGGCGTAATGTCTCGTAATTGTTGTTTTCGATCCAGCCCGGAGCAATGGAATTGACTGTAATGTGCAACGGCGCGAGCGACAAGGACAAGGCGTGGGTGAGGGAATAAATACCGCCTTTTGATGCGGCATAACCTTCGCTGCCGGGTTCGCTCATAAGGTAGCGGGTAGAGGTAATATTGACGATACGTCCGTAATTATTGGGTCGGGATAGAGATTGTCGGTACATGGCCATTTCTCTGGCCGTGATGAATACCGGTCGTAGGTTGGTGGCGATGATACGGTCGAAGTCGTCGATCGATGTTTCTGAAATCGGAGAGAAACGGCTGATGCCGACATTATTGATGAGGATATCGATGTCGCCCCATGTGGTGAATATATCGTGCATACAAGACTGCAAGGCTTTGCTGTCGCATACGTCGACCGGATAGAACCGGGCTCCCGAGGTTTGAGCCGTAAGAGATCCGTTTTTCCGGTCATTATCGCAAAATGCGACCCGACAGCCGATCTTGCGGAATGCCTGTACGATGGCTTTTCCTATTCCGTTTGCCCCGCCGGTAACGAATACTCGTCGTGTGGGAAAACGTACTTCGATATGTTCCGGTTTTGGACCGGTCGACACGATCTTTTTTGTTTTTGCTGTCGATTTGCGTATCGCGTATTCTTCAAATTTTTTTTCCAGATAGTTATCTGCCATACCTCTTTTTCTCGTTAAAGTTCCGGTATCGTTTTCTTATTTTGTTGTATTTGCGCAAAAGTAGCGAAAAGTTCCTGTAAATTATTATTTCGTGCAGATAAAGAATAAAATGCCCTGTTTGCTGTGAAAATCATAATAATAGATTAATTTTACGGCCGGATAAGTGATGAAGATGAAAAATTTTCTGTCCGAATCATTTTTTCGAGAGAGTGTACATATACTGAAATGGAAATTATTAAAAACAAGAACCGATGAAAAAATTATCTGTCCTTTTCTTGGGAATGGTGTTGCTTGCCGGTTGTGGGGAAACATCATCGACCCGAAAGCCCGAAAAAGAAGATGTCTTGAAATCTCTTCGTTTGGCCAACGATTATTTTATGGAGAAGTGGAGCGATCCCGGAGAGGCGATTCCCTATCCTTCGCGTAAACGCAATTATGAAACCAACGTATGGACTCGTGCCTATTATTACGAGGGGCTTATCGATTTGTGGGAAATCGACCCGCAACAACGTTATCTCGACTATGCACTGGAATGGGGAAACAAGCATGATTGGAAACTTCGCGGAACTAAAAACGGGTGGAAGACCCGTAATGCCGACAATCAATGTGCCGGTCAGGCTTATCTCTATCTTTATCAGCTCGACCCCGAGAAACCCGAGCGGTATATCGTTAACATCAAAACCTCTATCGATTCGATGATGATTACCGATAAGATCGATGATTGGCACTGGATTGATGCCGTGCAAATGGCTATGCCTATTTTTGCCCAGTTGGGAAATATTACAGGTGATACCGCTTATTACGAACGGGCTTATGAAATGTATAATTATACCAAGACCCGTCATGGTGCCAATGGCCTTTATAATCCCGAAGACCGGTTGTGGTGGCGCGATGGCGATTTCGATCCCCCTTACAAGGAACCTAACGGAAAAGATTGCTATTGGTCGCGCGGTAATGGATGGATTGTCGTCGCTATGGTGCGTATGCTCGAACTGCTTCCCGAGGACGAACCGCATCGCGCCGAGTACGCAAAAATGCTTGTGGATATGTGCGGGGCGTTGAAAGAGGTACAGCGCGAAGACGGATTTTGGAATGTCAGCCTGCACGATCCCGATAATTATGGAGGCAAGGAACTCACCGGGACGGCCATGTTTATATATGGTATGGCTTATGGGGTAAATACCGGTCTGCTCGATGCCGCTCAGTATGAGCCGGTGATTTATAAGGCCTGGAATGCAATGGTGAAGGATTGTCTTCACCCCAATGGATTTTTGGGCTATGTGCAAGGATCGGGTAAAGAACCCAAAGAAGCACAGCCTGTTACTTACGATCGGGAACCCGATTTCGATGATTTCGGGTTGGGAGCTTTCCTGATGGCTGGAACAGAAATTTATAAAATGAAATAGGAATATTTTCTACAAGCGAATTATAAAAGCGGGAGGGATTCATTTATGTTCCCTCCCGCTTTTATAATCAAACCTATTTGTATCAAATGGATATTCTTTCGGGTAATATCCGACGCAACATATGACGGGTCATGATTTTCCGGCTTAGGAAACTGACGATATAGCCCGTAATGCAAGCAGCTATGACAGTACCTTCACGTATCCCTTCGACTTTGTGTGCGAGAAGCAACGAAAGCAGAAATGCCAATGTTACGAGCGAGATGTCGAATCGTACCTTCAACTTCCCAAAGTCTTTGTTGTACCGTCGGGCAGCGTAGCTGACAAAACCCTCGGCGCTCATCATGGCCACTCTGGGTTTTATTTCCAGCACTACACCTATGGCTTGTACAAGGCAGCCTGCCAATAGCAGGATAATGGCCGTTATGTAGTGAGTGGGCTGTATTGCAGCTGTTAGGTTCATATTCAGGTCGATAAAAAGTCCGAAGAGAAAAGAAAACGGTATTTGTAGCAATATCTCTATGGTATCGCGGCGATTCAGGCAATCGCGGACAAACCAGAATTGTCCGGCGATGAGTAGGAGGTTTATCAGAAATGTCCATGTACCTAAGGAGAAAGAAGTATTCAGGCTCAATACATAATTGATGCTTGAAATCGGTGTTGTCCCGAGAGTGGATCTTAGAATGAGAACGATACCAGTGGCAAGAAAATAAAGTCCGATAATAAAAAGCAGGTATTTTTCGAGAAGCTTTTTCATAGAAAAATTTTTTGCGGTGCAAATATACGCATAAAAGTTATTCGGTATTATATAGGTATATTTGATGATGTCCCTTTTTAAGATAAGATGAAAGACTGTATGCCGGGAATATTATAAACAGGTAATTCTGCCAGTTCCCCCTAAGAGAAAGATTTCAAAGACCCAATAATAAGTAAAGCAAGTAGGTGATTATGGTTATCGTCTGAAAGATGAGTATTGTACGTGTTGCTCCGATTACGGTAACGGCATTCGTATAGAAGATGTAGCCGTGAAAGGAGAAAATGCAATTTAGAGGCATAATAACAAACGGTAATCGCGCTATTTCTCCGACGACAGTACTTGTAGAATATATGCCGATAAGAAGCCATGTTATCGCGTACATAAAAATTTTATGTTTGTTTTTTCGTATAATGATTATATCTTTGTCGGGAGAGATATCCCATAATAAAATGCTTTTTACGGGCTCTCTTGTAAATAACCGTTGAAATAACCATGAACGAGATTCTCATCATTATTTTTCTTATTTTGCTGAATGGTCTTTTTTCCATGTCGGAGATTGCTGTGATATCGGCTCGTAAATCGAGTCTTGCGTCCGAAGAAAAAAAAGGAAGCAAGGCGGCAACCACGGCGTTGAAGTTGGCTTGTCAGCCCGAGAAATTTTTGTCGACCGTACAAATAGGTATTACCCTTATCGGCATTCTTACCGGTATATATTCGGGTGCGACGCTTTCGGAAGATTTCGGGAAACTTCTGTTGGAATGGCATGTGCCGGCTGTGTATGCCCGACCGTTGGCCCAAACGATTATCGTTATACTTGTAACTTACTTTACAATAATATTCGGAGAATTGGTCCCGAAACGTATCGGCATGAGTTCGGCCGAACGCATATCGAAATTCATTGCGCCGTTTATGTATTTTATCTCGGTCATCGCCGCGCCTTTTGTGTGGATATTGGCCAAGAGTACGACAGCGATTTTCAGTCTGTTGGGTATCAAAGACGGCGGTAGCCGGGTAACCGAAGATGAAATAAAATCGATCATACAAGAGGGTGCCGAAGACGGTGAAGTGCAGGAAGTAGAGCAGGATATTATGGAAAGGGCGCTCATCTTGGGCGACTTGAAGGTGAATGCTTTGATGACTTATCGGGCCGATATGGTTGCTCTCGACGTAAGTATGGGTAGGGAAGAGGTGAAAGCCGTTGTGCGTGATACCGTACATGAAATGTATCCTGTTGTCGATCGTTCTTTCGATGATGTGAAAGGGGTTGTTTCTCTTAAAAGTTTGGTATTCCATCTCGATGATGAAAATTTCGATTTTCGTTCGGTGATTGTTCCGGCAACGTTTTTCCACGAGACCATGAGTGTATACGATGCACTTGCGCAGATGAAGGAAAAACGCATCAGTCAGGCTCTGATTTGCGACGAGTTCGGTTGTTGTCAGGGAATCATCACACTGAGGGATATTCTCGAAGGATTGGTCGGTTCGATAGAAAGCCCTCACGAAGAACCCGATATCGTGAAGCGAGCCGATTCGGAAAGTTGGTTGGTCGACGGACGTTGTTCGTTTTATGATTTTCTCACTTATTTCGATCAGGAAGAGCTATATGAGCAAGGTAGTTATAATACGATTAGCGGTCTTTTGCTCGATCTTTTGGAGCATATCCCTCATGCCGGAGAAAAGGTGCGTTGGAACGGTTTTTCGTTCGAGGTTGTCGATATGGACGGTGCCCGTATCGATAAGGTGCTTGTAGAACGTACCGAACCCGATTTCACTTCCGATGAGTGATTCATGGCTGCTTTTGAGTAAGAAATAGAAATAGCGACAAATTTTTTGTCGCTATTTCTATTTCTTGCAGAATTGGTTTTCTAAAAACGTATTTTTTACATCATGGATTTTAATCCCTATTTAATTTCTTTGATACGTAACAATATATACGGTTTTCCCGGCAATGCAATGCCTTGTCTGTGTTTATCTTTTATTCGGTAATCATTTACTTTATCTGTTTCGAAAATTGTTGGGCATTTATCGATAGTCATATTCCATGTATCGATAATTTCAGCTTTGAATTTTCTTCCTGCATGTAATTTGGGATAAGAAGCATTTTTTTGCGGTAAATTAAATTCCCAATAAGTAGGAGCTTCTGTTCCGAAGTACACCAAGTAATATCCATCTCCGGCGGTACTGATTTGATCGTCTCGACTAATATCGGCGGCCTCCAATGGATTGGGTAAATCTGTAAGGATATTTCGCATGAATCCGATTCGTTTCCAACTTTCACCTCGCCATGAGCCTCCTTTTGCCCAAAAAATGGTATCGTAGTCTCCGGCTTTGTATTGGTAACATTCTCCATGAGTAACGTAGCAACCCATTAAGATTCCGTTCCACATGGTGTTTATCATCTCTTCTCCGCTTATACGCCCCCAGCGGTAAGGCAGATTACCTTCATAGCGTACTTCATCGAGTACTACCGGTATTTTATAGATGCTCCAAAGAATACCTGCTCTTCCTTGTTGTATGACAGGTGCTTCATCTTGAATACTGGTGTGCGTCAGGCCTTCTCGCTCATAAGGAAAGTAAGTTGCCGTAGAACCGTGAATAGAAACTAAATGTCGGTACGGGTCGTTCTTTTTTACCGCGGCGATAAGTTGGCACCATTCGTCTTCGGATTTTTGCTTTACAAGATCGTATTCATTGGCGAGTGACCACCATACATTATGGAAACTGGAAAGCCTTGCTTGAAGATACTGCAAGTAACGTAGGTTTACTTCCATAGGCATGCTATCGAATCCCCAATAACCCTTGTCATAGGGATGGAAGAGTATAAGGTCTGCTTCGCACCCGAAACTTGCAAGAGAATCGATCATATTTTCCAGATGATGAAAAAATGCGGGATTGAAACGTTCGTAGTCAAAAGTCATGCCCGATTTCTTTGCATTAGGGTTGGGATTGGCTGTTCCTGAGGAAACAAACGGGTACATTTCCGGTAGTTCACGACAGAGTGCGTAATGCTTCGGAAAGACGCACATTCTTACTTTATTGAATTGGGCCAGTCGCAATTGTTGGATAGTTTGATTGACTATTTCGTGCGGCATGTGAATCCATGCATAGGCTGTCGTACCTATGGGGATATACGGTGTACTGTCGGCATAGCAGAAATGGCGGTCTACTGCTATGACCGGCCCATGCTGTTGTGGTGTGATTTCACATGTCAGTTTTCCTTTTTTGCCATTTAATCGTTTGTCGTTGCTGTGGGTAACATATCTCCATTCGCCGGTTTGAGGAGGCATGAATCGAATGATGTATTTCCCGTCGCCGTCATAGAATCCTGTAACTCGAATGGTATCTTTTCCCGTTTGCCAGAAATCGGCACTTAGGTTTATCTCCATAAATGGGTTGCCGGTAGAGGTCCCTTTTAGTTTTATTTCGTATCGACCCCATTGGGGTACAGAGGCAAGAATGAATCCGGGTAAAAGTAAAAGTGTGAATATCAATAGTCTTTTCATAATTTATCAGAGTTTGTATTTTGTTCTACAATTTGGCCGGCAGCGTTGTACGATATACCGTCTTTAATGAGCAGCAGTTGTCCGTTCCGGAAGAACTTTTTTACGTTGTTCTGCTCGTTTTTTAATGTATTTTCTATTCCGCTGGTCGAGTCTTTGCTGTAAAGTGTGATAGCCAATCCGCATTGCTTGCCATTTATGATAAATTCGATTGTCCCCTGCACGGGTTGTTCCGAAAAGTCAAAAGTATGGGAAGTCAACGTTGCGTTACCGGCTGCGTCTTTGGCTGGAAATACATATTCGGTACTGTTGTAACTCGTGCCGTTGAGGGTGCTGATGTAAGCGTCTGCATCGGCATAGTTGTCATAGCCATAGAATTTGATTTTATCCACGGTAAGACCTTTGGGTAGTTGGATCGTATATTTTACACCGGCCGAATATTTGATGCCTTTGATCGAAGAGAGTCCTGTTGCATATCCTTTACCTTTGTCATTGGAAATGCTGATTCCGCCTGAAAAGTTATAGGTTATGGTGGGGTTTCCTGTTGTGGAGCCGGTATATGTTTCCGTGGTCAATGGATAGGTGGTGTATCCGGCCGATTCTTCTTGGTCTTTGATTCGTTGCAGCCATGCTGGATACTCGACATTGATAACGTTCTGACACCAGTTTCCTAGGAATTGGTAGCTTGTGCGTCGAATGGCGTTCAGTGAAGTTACGATAGGGCAACCCTTATTATCGATTTCCGGCTCTGAATCTTCGTAATTGTAGAGGAAACGGTAATAGAGATGTTGGTATTGGTCGTCATAAATAGCATAAATCGGCTGATAGGCCATTTCGGGCTTATACGACGTGGTAGCGATTTCATATTCGGTGTAGGTATAGGTCTTGCCATTGGTCGTATAGGAACGTTTTTGGTTACGATTTTTCAACTTGGTGAAAAAGGCATTATAGATTTCTTCGCCAGTCTTTCCGCCAAGTTGTATGAAACGACCCCAAATAGCGCTACCCGGTTTGTCGATGACCCGGCGGTCTTTTTCTCCGGCATCATTGGTGAAATCTTCCAGGGCTTTATCTTCGATTTTGTGAGCGTCGAGCCATTTAACAGCCGATGTAATGGTTGCTTGCAGTTCTTTCGACGGATTTTCGATCGTCATCAAGAAAGAGAGTAGATGGGCCGATTCACTCCCGCTGATAGAGGGCAGTTCATGGGGACGGCCTTCTACCGGCAACAATGTTTCCGGATCGTGTTGGGCGCACCATGCCGACTTCGTCCCGTTATCGTCGACCTGACATTTGATGATGACTTCCAATCCTCTTTGGAAAGATGCTTCGCATTTGGCTCGCATTTCGGCATCGACAAGGTTTTCGAAATCGCCTTTATTGTTGGCAATTTCTTGTAGAAGTTTCATTACATTTGTCATCAAGTCATCATTGAAAGTAAGGTAGTTATGATAGCTGCCATTGCTTGATAGGGGGTAATATTGAGACCAGCCTCCATGCGTCTTTTCTGCGATGAAAATCATATTCAACGCTTTGAGAAAAGCGGTTTTGTATTTTTCTATACCGGTCTTTTGGTAGACTTTGGCAAGGAAGCGCATTTCCATCGTGGTAGCGGAGTTGTCCAAGCAAGATTGTTTGTTACGTTCGTTGTATAGCGTTTGTCTTTTTGCTGGTGTCAGTTTATGCAAATCTTCATTTTTCATCCAACCTCCGGAGGTTCTTTGTACATATATTACGTCGTCGGCAATTTTCTGGGCTTCTTCGGATCCGTACCATTCGGATTCCATTTTCCCCGAACATACTTGTCCCCAAGAGAGAGAAGATACATTTTGCGCTTGTAAGGAGAAAAAACTTCCTAATAAAAAAAGAGTTAATCCCCAAATTTTTCGTTTCATGGTAAAAGATTTTAGATTTAAGTTTGTGAATAAATTATGATGTAAAGATATATTCATATTTTTTTCTATATCTTGAATATATGAATTATTTTTTTGTTATTTAACATGATTGTTCAGATGTTTGTTGTTTTTTGCGTTTGCTTGTTTATTAGCAGATTTTCCGCCGACGCAATCAAGCATCTTCCCCAAGAAGAAGGAGTTTTATTGGGGTAGACGTGGTATCTTTATGTATCGGAAAAAGGCGGCTTACATTTATAAGCCGCCTTTTGTTATAGAAGAGAGTAGATCAGTATGTCAATATTTCGAGGCCGCTTTCGGTCATGAGGAACGTATGCTCCCATTGAGCCGAAGGTAATTCGTCTTCGCTGACGACTGTCCATCCGTCGTCTTCGTCGATGAAGACGTGCCAGTCCCCCATATTTATCATGGGTTCGATGGTGAAGACCATTCCCGGTACGAGCAACATACCCGTGCCTTTCCTGCCGAAATGGAGGACTTCGGGTTCTTCGTGGAAAGCAAGGCCTACCCCGTGTCCGCACAAATCGCGAACGACCGAGAATCCGTTTTTCTCGGCGTGTCGTTGTATGGCGTTTCCTATATCTCCTACGAACCCGAACGGCTTGGCTGCCTGCATACCTATTTCGAGGCACTCTTTTGTAACGCGTACCAGTTTCTCTTTTTCGGGTGTCGTTTTACCTATGATGAACATGCGGGAGGCATCGGAATAGTAGCCGTCGAGGATTGTCGATACATCGACATTGATGATATCGCCTTCTTTCAAAATTTCATCTTCGCTGGGTATTCCGTGGCATACCACTTCATTGATCGAAGTACACACGCTTTTGGGAAAACCTTCGTAATTGAGCGGAGCGGGAATTGCCCCGTGAGATACTGTATAGTCATACACCAAACGGTCTATTTCGGCCGTCGACATACCGGCCCTTATTTCTTTTTCCACCAAGTCGAGTACGCCGGTGTTTACAATTCCGCTGCGTCGTATACCTTCGATTTGTTCCGGCGTTTTTATCAGTTCGCGTTTAGGTACTAAACAACCGTGGTTTTGGAAATATAAAACTTTTTTGTCGAGTTCGGTAAGGGGAACCCCTTTGGTAATTTTCCAGTTGTTGATAATTCTTCTGGGCATAATCGCATGATTTATATACAAAGGTAGGAATTCATATTTTATGGTGTTCTTTTGGGGAGAGAAAATTTACAATTGTTTATTCACAATATGTTTTATTGCATTTAATATATAATTTTGCAACTCGATAGTTGTAAGGTATAGGTGTGTATCGAAATATTTGAAAAACAAGATGCCGGCAAAGAGGATAGAATTTATAGATTTGGCCAAAGGGTTGTGTATTTCTTTGGTTTTATTGTACCATATTCATGATTTTGAAACAAATGTAGAGAGGGCGTTACTTTTTTTCAGAATGCCGTTATATTATTTTTTGTCGGGTATTTTTTTCAAGGATTATTCTGGATTTATCGATTTTTCCATCAGGAAAATCAATAAGCTCATAGTTCCTTATTTATTCTTTTTTCTTGCGGGATATCTCGCTGGAATGATCGGTTATTTCTTGCACTTTTATGAAAAGGGAATTGTTGAAGAACCTTTCCGTTGGAATATGATTTTCGATGTATTTACTAAATTGGGCCGAGGAGAAAATATCGGGTATAACGCACCTATCTGGTTTTTGATATCCTTGTTTGAGGTAAATATCATGTTTTATCTACTGAAAATCTTGATAAAGAATAATGCGGCTCTTCTTGTTGCATGTTTCTGCATAGGCCTTGTGGCTACGCTTTGGGTTGGAGCTTTACCCTATTTTGGAGATTATTCGTTAAAAGCTTTACCTTTTTTTGCCGGTGGATATATGGCGAAAAAATGGCTTATAAATCCGGTATGGAAGAAGAAAATCTATTTTTTAATCGCAGTTATTGGGTTTGCTTTCATATATTCATGTGCAATATTGCCTTTACACATACGAACATCTTTTATAGTTACTTGTCTAGCCGGATTTGTCGGAATTTTTATGATTCTTTCCATTTCACAAGTATTGCAAAAACTTCCGTTGATATCATATATCGGTAGATATTCTTTGATTGTTTTAGGTTTTCATACGTTTTTAGTGGGACCTTTCAAAACCATTTATGCATTTGCCTCTCCTGTGGGGGCTTATGTGTTGACTTTTTTTTCTATTTTGATTCTTATGAGATGCGTTGTCATACCGATTTCCGTCAAAGTATTTCCGTTTTTTACGGCTCAAAAAGATCTTATCAAATGGCCTTGATTATCGGAAACATAGTTTTATTGCAAAAATGAATAAGAATCTGTTTTTGTCATGAGAAGAAGAATAACGGATAAGAAAAATCTTGGCAATAATTTATTTTCTTATCTTTGTTTTTGTGTGCATCGTATTTTCTTCCATGAAGAACAGAAATATATATTTGTCGCTTTTAGTCGGTTGGCTCTTGTTATGCACGGCTTGTTCGCCGCGCAAAGTGTATTTGTCGACATCGTTTCATGAACCGGCGACAGACGGCTTACGTTTTATTTACAGTTATGACGGTTATCATTGGGATTCGATTCCGGGAATATGGCTCGAACCGGCAGTAGGAACTCAACGTGTGCTAAGGGATCCATCTCTCGTACAGGCTACCGACGGAGTATTTCATTTGGTGTGGACGTCGAGTTGGCGTAACGATTATGGCATAGGGTATGCATCTTCCCGGGATTTGGTGCATTGGTCGGAGCAGCGGCATATCGACCTTATGCAAGATTACGATACCCTTACACACAATGTGTGGGCTCCCGAACTTTTTTATGAATCTGTTACCGGAGAATATATGATAGCATGGGCTTCGGCCATACCCGGACGTTTCGATGGTACGCAGAGGCAATATTACACGGTAACTCGTGATTTTAAGAATTTTTCTCCGGTAAGGATTTTTTATGACCCCGGGTATAATTCGATCGACGGCACGGTCATAAAACGGAGTGAGAATGATTATGTTTTGATTGTAAAAGATAATCGGAAACCCGGATTCAGTAATCTGCACGCCGCTTTCGGTACGTCTCCCGCAGGTCCGTGGAGAGATGAGACGGTCGCTTTTACTCCCGAGTGGGCCGAAGGGCCTACCTGCATTCGGGTAGGAGAGGATTATCTCATCTATTTCGACCTTTATCGACAATATCGTTATGGGGCGGTACGCACGCGGGATTTTAGACATTTCGAGGATATAACCGAGAGGATTTCTGTTCCGAAAGGGCATAAACACGGTACGGCTATCGTTGTCGATGAGTCGGTAGTAAAGCGGTTGTTACAAGAAGTAAAAAGAAAATAAGTTATTCAGAGAGATATGAGAAAGAGTGAGATGAAGAGATGGATTGTCGTCTGTGTTTTTACGATATTGCTTCCTTCGTTTGCGTGGGGGCAAAAGGATTCTACCGATACGGTTTCTTCGTATGAGAATCGGTTCATACGGCCGCTTGTCGATGTATTGCAGGAGATAGAGCAAAGGTTTGGTGTCCGTTTGAAGTTCGCTCCGGCAGATATAGAAGGAAAGATGCTCACGTATGCCGATTTCCGTATCCGGCCTTATTCCCTCGAAGAGACATTGCAGAATGTATTTTCTCCCACCGAGTTCAAGTTTGAGCGACAAAAGAAACAGGTTTATAGAATAAGACCTTATGAGTATTACCGTCGGACGCCGGCCGACGGGGAGAAGCTGTTGGCATGGCTGCATGGGAAATACCGTAGTCGGGAAGAATGGGAAGTTCGCCGCTCTGTCTTGAAATCGGATTTCCGCAGATTGTTGGGGATAGACCCTTTATTGGCCAAATCGGTCGATTCTCCTCGGAGTTTTAAGGGAAAAGAGCGTAAATATGATGGCTATACTGTACAGAATTTTGCCCTCGAAACGTTGCCTGGCCTCTATGTTTGCGGTTCGATATATGCCCCGACGAAAAGGGGACGGCATTCTTTGATTATGATGCCTGTCGGTCATTGGGCCGATGCCCGTTATAATCCCGATATGCAGTACCGCTTTGCGGCATTGACACGTGCCGGTGCGGTATGTGTCTCTTTCGATCTTGTAGGTTGGGGAGAATCGGAAATGCAACTTGGTAAAGGTTCTCATAATACTGCTCTTTCTCAGCCGTTGCAATGCCTGTGGGGAGTGAAAATACTCGATTGGATTTTGGCCGACCGTAAGGATATCGATAAGCGGCGCATCGGGGTATGCGGTGGTTCCGGAGGTGGTACGCTCTCGGTATTTCTTACTTTGCTCGACGAGCGCTATACGGCGGCTGCACCGGCCATGTCGTTTACTTCGCATTTCGATGGTGGTTGTCCTTGTGAGAGCGGTATGGGTACGACACGTGCTGCCGGGGGCAGTTGTAATGCCGAGTTGGCGGCAACTTTCGCCCCGAGACCTATGCTCGTTGTTTCTGATGGTGGGGACTGGACGGCCGGTGTGCCAACACTCGAATATCCTTTTTTACAAGATATTTACGGTTATTATGGAGCAAAACAGCAAGTTCGCAATGCTCATTTTCCCGATGAACGGCACCAATTCACTCCGGCCAAGCGGCAAGCCGTCTATGACTTTTTTATCGAAGTTTTCGGTCTCGACGGAGATAGGTGCGATGAAAGCCGGGTAACGCTCGAAAGTCCCGCACAGTTGCAAATGTTCGGTTGTCCCGAAAAATTTCCCGCGGGTTCTGTTTTTTCTTTGGCCGAACTTAAATCTCTGATGGCTGCTCCGGAATAAACGAGTGTTTTTTCTTTTCTCGGATATACCCGCTTTCAAGGGGGAATGAGAGTTTATCGTATGAATCGGGGAGGAATGAAAAGGTGTCTGTAAAGTTTATACCAGATGATGCGTTGCCTCATGTGAGGGTATCTAAGATGCCACATATCTGCAATTTCCCGACGTCGTATAGGGTTCTGTACATGACGTAGAGCACGTCGGGCATGGCGTATGATGCGTCCTTCGATGGCCCATCGGGTACGGCGGGGCAATTCGATTAGAGAAAAGAAAATATCGTAAAGCCGCAGTAATTCCGCCAATCCCGTCCCGTCGGTACGCGATGTCTGGGTAACTTTTACCTCGTGTTGGCGGAAGTTGTTATAGGGGGCATTGATGTGTGCCACTTTTCCCTGCAATGCGATTTCGACCCAAAACAACCAGTCTCCGTTCAATCGGAATTGCATATAGGTCTTGTCGGCAGGAATGGCTGCTTTTCGGAAAACGACCATGCTGGCATTGTATATCGTGTTGCAGCGCAGCATGTTCCGTAGAACGAAATCATGCCCATCCCACATGTCGCATGGCGAACTTTTGGAATAGGCTCCTTTCATACGTTTTTTCATCGGGCGGCTTTCGGCATCGACGAGGCGGCTTTCGGTATATGCCAATGTGCAGGACGGCTCGTTTTCGAGCTGTTCTACGCATGAGGAGAGAAATCCGGGGTCGGCGAAGTCATCGCTTTCGGCTATCCATATATATTCGCCTTGTGCAAGGTCAAAACCCTTTTGCCATTGCATGAATGTAGACCCGCTGTTGCGTTCGTTATACACGATGTGGGCTATTTTTTCCCGGGTACGGTAAGTCTCGATGATTTCCCGGGAATCATCGGGCGAACAGTCGTCGAGAATGATTACTTCGAAATCGCGGTAGGTTTGCTCCAATACCGAGTCGATGCGCTCTTTCAGGTAAAGGGCATGGCGATAGTTGGGTATGATGACGGATACTTTCACGAATAGAATATTCTTTTTGCCATACAAATGTATATATTATAGAATATATTCTGCCTATTTTTTGTGATATATGTGTTTTTTTTGTACAAAAAACGCATAATGATATCCGTGATTATATGTTCGGTAAAACCTTCTCAGGTGAGCCGGTTGGAAAAAAATATTGCAGAGACGATAGGGAATGTAGAATATGAAGTCATCGCTTTCGATAATAGAAATACGCATTATGGCTTGTGCGAAATTTATAATTTATGTGCGGAGAAAAGCCAGTATGATAATTTGTGCTTTGCGCATGAAGACATACAGTTCGATACGATAGGTTGGGGTGAGAAGATAATCTCGAAGTTGTCGGAGACCGATTGCGGGGTAATCGGTTTTGCTGGGACTACGGCGAGGATAAGTGCTCTGTGCGGCATAGGTCTTTCTCGTGCACATTGGCGATCGAATTACATACAACACATGAATAAGGGCGGGATGAAAAGCTGTTTTAAAAATCCCGATCGGGTCGAATTTTCACCGGTGGTTTCTGTCGACGGCATGTGCCTGTTTGTCTCGCGTAAAGTATGGCAAAAGGTCCGTTTTGATGAAAAAACTTTTCCGAATTTCCATCTGTACGATCTCGACTTTACAACGGCCGTTTTTAGAGCAGGTTACATCAATTATATCTGCAATACGGTTATCGTGGAGCATTTTTCCGAAGGCTATTATACACAAGAGTGGCTCGCTGCTACAATCGATTTCAACAATAAATGGCGGGACGCATTACCACTCTATGTATCCGGGTTCCCGTGTATAAAAAATTTGGACAGATATGTACGCAGTAGAGAATTTCGTTTTATAAAAGCCATGATGAAAAGCCGGGGAAAGTGTTCGTGGGAGTTGATCGATGGGCTTTGTCGACAGTATTACCGAAAATATCCGTTTTATCGGTCAATAGTTGTTTGGTTTCATGCATATCGTTATCGTAAACGCTGGAAGCGGGAAGGTCGTCTTTAAGGTAATTTCTTATTTGTATATTGTATTACAGCGGATACGATATTTTTTTATTTTATACCTTGTGCTTTAAGTACAACATAAAAGGTAATGATTTTTGGGGGCAATAAAAGTCAGAGGGCGGTCGTCGTTTATAAACGACGACCGCCCTCTGAGAGAAAATTTATTTATTCGAGGTGATTGGCTTCTTTCAATAAATTGAGCAGAAGTTGTTGGCCTACGATATTGGCTCTGTTTTTACTCGTCGTGTTGAATGTATTCATCGATTCGTTCATTCCGTCGGTATCGACTTTTGCCGTGTAGGCTTTTGCACCTTTGATACAAGCGGGAATATCGAGAGTGGTGATGATGACTTGTCCGCGTCCGGCAGGAATAACTGTCAATGCCGAATACACCTCTTTTCGGTGGTCGGAAACACAGCCGACAAGAATTTCTCCATTTTCACACCGTAATCCGATGCGGCGGCGGTTATATGCAGCGAAGCACTGGTATTCCCAGTTGAATACGCAGTCGGATGGAAGCCCTTTGAAAATACGATGTTTGCGGTTGAAGAAATTACCTCCGTACCACGATTTGCCCAGTACTTTCGAGCCTCGGTAGTCGAGAACCTCTTTGTCGCAAAGGTATTCGGCCCATCGCTCGGGGTTATCTACGATGATGAGGGTGTGCCCCTTATACACCCATTCGAGAATGTCGCTCATTCCGCTGCCCCATTGGGTGGGCTCGTACGCGCCTACCAGTAGATAGTCTCCCGATGGTATTCCTTTTTTGTATGCAGGGAGGTTGATACCGAAAGATTGCATAAAGTCATTCAGAGTCCCTGTCGTGTCGGCAATGGAGCCGTTCGTGGAGATACCTTCGGCATTGAGTTGTACTGCGAATAGTTTGTCTTCTCCGCAAGCTGCGACTGTTTTGTTTTTGTATAGCATGGCTTCGATGGTCGTGTAACCGGCTATTTTCGGCACATATTTCCAGCCTGTATGCAGGCATTCTCCATAGGTGGAACCGCCCGATACTTTGACTTGCACCGTATGGTAGTCGAGTGTTTGTCCCGATTCGTCTTTTGCCGTGAGATTCAAGGTGTATTTCCCTTTAAGATTTTTTTCATTGACGATGTATGTGTCGATAGTAGTCGTGTCGCCGACGCTCAAAACTTTCCTGTCCATTTTTACGGCGAGATAGAGTGGTCGGTTGTAGTAGGCCAGCGTTTCTATATCGCCTTTGGGATTGCGGTAATTGTCGACGATCCCCGAATGATTTTCGAGTTTCATGCTCTCCCATCCGTTTACGGCGTATGCGTCGACCGTATTGCTGATGCGAATGTTTTCGATGATACGGCCTTGGTAATAAAATGATACGTTGCCCATGGAGCGGGTCAGGTCATCGACTGTGGGGAATGCGTCCCGGAAACCCCGTTCGGTGAGGAAACAAGCATAAGCATCGTACCATTTCAGATAGTCGTCGGCCTCCCAGCCGCGGGTATGTCCGGTGCGCAGTATTTCATCGCGGATAAGTTGTAAGCGGGGCGGTGTACCTATGGCGCCGTCTTCGCCCCAATAGACGATTTCGTCGCGGTGATCGCTGTAACGGTGATAGTTGTCTTTGCCTAGATAAAGGTTATCATGATAACAGCCGGGACCTCCTGCATGATGCCGGTCGTACCAACCGTAGTCGTAGAATGTCGTGTCGTAGGGGAGGAGGTGCAGTTTGAATCGGGCATTGGGTTCGTTGAGGGGATTCTCTCCATTGCTCGAGTTGTAGGTGAGTATACGGGTCGGATCAATAGCATGGGCCATGCGCATTTGGTCGTAGTCTTGTCGTTGTGGCCAAGCTCCTCGCTCGTTGTGGAGATTGTAGATTACGAGCGACGGATGGTTGCGGTCGCGCTTTATCATGCGTGCCAACTTTTCGTTACGGTATCCGAAATAGAATGCCGTGGCTTCGGTTCCGTCATTGAATCGAGAAGCCGAGTATTGATTTCCGCCCGGTTCTTCGAAATAGAGCAATCCTAACTCATCGGCATAATCGAGAACGTTAGGCGCACCTATCGTACGGTGGAAGTTGAGCATGTTCAGACCCAGTTTTTTGGCAATCTCTATTTGACGTCGGGCCAATTCGTCGGTCGGTGCGATACCGTTGTCGGGCCAAAAGCTCCAAGAAATAGCCGTGCGCAAAACAATACGTTTTCCATTGAGGTAAAATTGCTTGTCTCCGTTAATATCTTTTATTTCAAACCAACGAAATCCGAATCGTTGCGAACGATTATCGTTACCGACTGTAACTTTTAGGTCGTAAAGGTTGGGGGAGTCTATGCTCCACAGTTTGGCTTTGGGCAGAGCGATGTGGTAAGTTTGGGTGTTGCTCCCGGTTTGCAAAGGCGGGAGAGAATATTCTTTCTTGTATATGCTTTTCCCCGATACGTGTTCCATGATCTCCAATTGGATTCCTTTGCCTTTTTGGACATCTGCATAGCCGTTATCGAGAGATATTTCCACCTCTATTTCATGAGGTTGCGGTTTGTTTTTGATAAATACGTCCGAGATATAGAGCGGATCTGTCGCTATCAGTGTTACTTTACCGGTGATACCGCCGAATCCGTGTGAGGGGTTCGTGAAATAGTTTCCCCAAGTGTATAGTTGTGAATCTTTCCAGTTGAAATTTCCGTTAGGATCGGTTATGCGGAAAGCTATTTCGTTTTCTTTACCATATTTTACATACGGGGTAATATCGATGTCGAAAGGGGTACTGTTTACCAAATCGTATCCCGATAATTCCCTATTGATAAATATTTCCGCCCGGAAACGTACCGAGCCGACTTGTAAAACAATACGTTTCCCTTTCCATGATTGTGGAATAAATGTGCGGGTATGAAACCATGAGACACCGGTGTAATTGCCCGTAACGCCAAATGTTTGTCCATTATATCCCCAAAGAGTCCCTTCTACCGTTGCCGGTAAAGTGATTCCCGTTGTGTCGGGATTATCGAGGAGAGTCCACCCTCCGGAAGGTAAATTTATAGGCAGATTTTCCGGATTTACCGGAGGTAGGTAGAGTTTATCATTCTGCCATTTTGCCGTTTTGTCGAGGGTGATCGACCATGAAGAAGATGTAAGGTCTTTGATTTGTCGTCCTTCTTGGGCTGCGTTGCAGGGAAGAGTAAATACCCATCCTAAAAGAATGGAGAAGAGGAAATGTTTTTTCATGATATATAAGATATGAGGTTACAAAACCCGGATAGTTTTTGAGCGGAATACGTAAAAGGTGTTTATCAACAAAGATAATGTTTTTGTATAAATAAAAGGTTTATTCGGGTGAAGTTTGAAAAATAAAAGAATTTATTCGTTTTGACCAAAACAAAAAAAGGAGTTTCTTTGTTGGCTATAAAAATATAAGTATGAAACATCTTCTGTTTGTCATGATGTTGTTGTGCGGAGCATGTACGCATGCGCAGGAAGGGTGGAATGTGTCTCAAAAAAAGAAAGGATATGGTATGGAAAAGCGATCGGTAATTTATTTGGCGGGCGGTTGTTTTTGGGGAACCGAGCATTTTATGAAACAGGTCAGAGGGGTTGAAAAGACTCGTGTCGGATATGCCAACAGTGCGCTCTCCGATCCCTCTTACGAACAAGTTTGTTCCGGAGCGACCGGAGCGGCCGAGACGGTAGAGGTGGTTTATGACCCTGCTGTGGTGGGATTGCCCCTTTTGCTGAATCTCTATTTCTTAACGATCGACCCTACGTCGCTCAATCGTCAGGGAGGGGATATAGGTACGCAATATCGCACGGGCATATATTATACCGATACGGCCGATCTCCCTTTTATAAGGGAGGCATTGAGTCGTACCGAGCGCTCTTACGATGAGCCTTTGGTGGTGGAGATAGGACCTCTTGAAAATTTTTATCCGGCAGAAAAATACCATCAGGATTATCTCGATAAAAATCCTGGTGGGTATTGCCACATCGATTCCCGACTTTTCGATGTGGCGCGTCGGGCGAATTCGGAGAATGCCGGGAAGTCCGAGCCTCGATACATCAAACCCGACGAGGCTGTTTTGCGTACCACGCTTACACCCCGGCAATATGCCGTAACCCGGCAGAATGCGACAGAACCTCCTTTCGATAACGAATATTGGAATGAGAAGCGGGACGGTATTTATGTCGATATTACAACGGGAGAGCCGTTGTTTCTTTCGACCGATAAATTCGATTCGTCTTGCGGATGGCCAAGTTTTTCCCGACCTATTGCCGATTCACTTGTCTGCCGTCGCACCGATTTGTCTCATGGAATGAGTCGGGTAGAGGTACGCAGTGTTACGGGGGATGCCCATTTGGGACATGTATTTACCGATGGCCCTCGGGAATCGGGCGGGTTGCGCTACTGCATCAATAGCGCTTCGTTGCGCTTTATCCCTCGGGAAGAGATGATGGCAGCCGGCTATGGCGATTATTTACCGTTGTTCGATAAGTCGGTGAGTAGGTAGCTTGTTCTGCTTTACAATATTTTGTAAAAACTGTCTACTGAAATAATCATATTTAATTTTGGTGGACAGTTTTTATTTCCTTCAAAAAGATATTTTGTCATTCCGAGTACTTCATCGTCTGTCATTCCGAGCGTATGCAAGGAATCTTTCTGTCCTCCCGAATCCGATGCAGACGGTGTGAGGGATCTCATGTTACTACCTCTTGGATTGAGATTCTTCATTACACTTCGTTCCATTCAGAATGAAAGCGTTCCGTAACTTTTTTCCCGTCGTAAAGAAGTTACCAAGAAAGGTCGCCTACTCATTATCGGGTACTCCTTCTTTCCGCTTCGCTCGCCGACGGAGGCTGCGGAACTCGCTCCGCTCAGACAGCCCTCTCCCTATTTCTATCTTCTCTCGCGTTCCCGGCAGCCCGATAAAGTCGGGCATTTTCCTACCCCGACATTACCGACCATCAAGGGGGTGGGCGGTAGCTATTTGTCATTCCGAGTAAGGCCGGTAGCCCGACGAGGAATCTCCTCCTTCCTACTCGTAACATTGTACTCTCGCTTGGCGGGAGATTCTTTAAGGCAAAGCCTTTCAGAATGACAAAAGTGATGTCATCTCGAACGTATGTGAGGAATCCCTTTCGGTTACGTATGTAGTGATGCTATTTTGCTATTGCTTGATATGATAGGTTGGTAAGAAATTTGTTTTTACGGTCGAAAATTGGAAAATCTTGTGTGGAAATATCTCCTATTATCTCCTTGTAAACCATCTTTTGATACATAAAAGAATCCCCTGCCTAAGAAATAGGCAGGGGATTCGTCATTAAAAGAGTGTGGGTGGAATTATTTGTTGATTACTTTGGTAACTACTTGTTCGCCGTTTTCCAGTTTCTCGATCTTGATGATGACACCTTGATAAGAAGCCGATACTTTTATGCCTTGCATATTGTAATAGTCGGTACTTATCACTTGCAGGCCGGTAGTAACCTCATCGATAGCGGAGGGGTCTGTTACTATGGCAGCTTCGCCGAGTCCACCCATTTCATTGGCGGCACGAATGGAATAAGTGGCATTGGTATCTTCTATGGTGTAGGTCGGCTCGGTGGTGAAAGCAATGACTTTACCATCTTTGCAGACTGCCCAGCAGAGTACATAGTTGCTGTTGTCCCAAGTGATGACATTATCGGTGATTTTCACATTGGTAGGAGCGGATGCCTGTTCGGTATATTCTGTCGGATCCCAGTCGTCATCACCTCCGAGTACATTGGTTACGGTATAGAAAGCGGCTTCGTCGGTAGTCAGGCGCGGATTGTTTTCATGGCCGTCGCCGAAAGTCGTCTTACGCGAACTCAAATCGATGGTTGTACCGCTTGAAGTCATGGAATTGTATTCGGCGAAACGGGCAGGCCAGCCTCCCGACATTTCATTCCACCCGACGGCAGAAGGCAATACTTCGCAAATGGTGTTGATCCACAAAGCAATAGGAGTCCCGCTGCCCCATGGACGGCCCAAAGTATATTTGCCGTTTACTTCGCTCTCTTTTCCTTTTTCGGCCGTAATCTTACAGTCGCGCATGATATAACCGTATTTTTTGGGAACGGAGGGAACAGCGATGTAACCAGCACCGCAGTTACGGAATTCTACTCCATTGAAGAAAATATCGTCCTTACCGCAGATGTAATCGGTACGTCCGCGAATCACGCCGCCCTCGATATAATAACGTCCTCGGCCATTGTTGGAGCAGTAGGTATCTTGATAACCCCATAAACCGACATTTTTCAAGATCGTTTTGTCTCCGCTCTCTTCATAAGCCTCGCCACGACCGCAAGCATCGTTCAGGCCGTTGATAAGTTTCAGGTCTTGAATGTAGGTACCGCTACCGGTATTATGCAGGGTATAGGCTTTACGCAAACCTTCAATAGGATTGGCTGTTCCTTCGGGAACGTCAGGACAGGTATTTTTTACAGTTGTCGTTTCCATGTCTTCCCCGATGATCGAGGTGTTGCTTGCCGTCAAGTCGGTACGAGGGTCGGGATAAGGCTTGCCGTCCGAACCTTCGATGGTGGAAGTTTCGCTGGCCGGAATGATGTAATTGCCTTTCATTACGAAAATGCGATAGCGTTTGCTCTTGTCTTCACGGCTGTTGGCAGCATCGATGGCCTCCTTGAATGTTCCGTCCCGGGGTACGACAAAGTCATACAGAGCTTTTTCTATTACCGGTTTGTTTTTTGTGGTAAAGTGGATGGTGATGGCCTCTGCCAACGTATTGTCGGTGAGATCTTGTACACTGTTTGCAGGCAGTGTAAAGGTATAAGCCGTAGAGTAGGAGAGTCCTTTATATTCGAATATTACGGTTTTTCCCGATACCGTTGGAATAAGTTCCGTTGTTCCGATAGTGCCTTTGGCATTTTCGGCCATTTTCACTTTCTCGTCAAATGTCAAAACGATCTTTCCATTGGCCGAAGCACCCTCAAATCCTTCGGTGGGAACTGTACCGACCAATTTGGGCGCAGTACCATCGTTAATCAGTTTTGCCGTTCCCGTGATATAAGTTGCTCCAATGCAGGCACCGTCGTTATTGGAAGAAGTTCCGTCTATTTTTGAAGACTTGTCGGCAATCCAACGGAGATAAACGGTTGCTTGGTTATCGGCCTCTTTCGGCAAATCGAAATTACCATCTGTCCAGTTTTTGGAACCCGTCATTTTGATTTGTCCTATGGCTTCCCATGTCGTACCGTCGAGCGAGTATTCAACGTTGTAGGTTTGGTAAGCATTGTAGTTGTACACCATAGAGGTCTGCACTTTGATGTCGGTAAATGCGCTGGCGTTTACCATTGTCTGCCAGTATGTCGTACCTATGGCTACGTCGTTTTTCCAGTTTACACCGCCGGGACGGCCTTCATAACCGCCTGCGCCGGCTTGGCTCTTGTCCAGCCAACCGAATGTGTTACCATCGGCATCGCGTAGAACGAGAGCCGCGGCATCATTGTCGGCAGAGGCAAAATCGGCCGGCCGGCCGTTGTTGCCCGGTAAGTAGAAGTCCCAACCCGCAATGAAGTCTACGGCAGAATAGTTTGCCACTAAATCGATGTTTTCGGACATTTTGAATGAAAGTTCAGAGGCCGTTTCTCCGTTGCTCCAGCTGGTGAATGTGAGGATAGGATTGGACGAGGCGGTCAATACCACCAGAGTTCCTTCTTCATACATGTTTTTCCCGTCTATGACAGTGGGAGCGGGAGTAGGTTGTACCATATAGTCATTGGCTCCGCCATCGATAGTATAATTCAAAGAGTAAGTGTTTACAGTTTTGTAATTGGCGGTCAGTTCGATATCGGAGTCTATCGTATGAGTGAATTTGGCGTCTTCCGAAATTACATTGCCGTCGGCATCGGTCCAATTAACAAATTTGTACCCGAAATTTTTGGTGGCGGTTATTGTTACCTTTGTACCTTCATCGTACACTTCGGCTTCCGGATAAATAGTGATTTCGGCTGCTTCTGTGGGAGAGGCTTGGGCTTTTAAGGAGTATTTGGCAACGTCTTCGATCGTTCCGTTGAGTTTTCCTTCAATACGTACATCGCTGAAACCACCTTCTTTGGTATTACCTACACCTATAGTGGCTTGCAATGTGAAGATTCCGGCCGTGGTTAGCTTGGTTTGCTGGTCGGCAGTCAGTTCAATAACGAATTGATTGGTATAATTGGCATTTTTCCCGAATTTGTCTTCGGATTGAGATTTGTTGTTCCGCGGAGCCGTATAAGTACCTAAGACTTCCGATGTCCCGTCTTCGAGCAGGGCCGTTACTACGACACCATTTTCGGCATCGGTACCGAAACGTTGGATATAAGCGCTTACTTTAGTCGGAGTGAAAGTCAATCCTTTTACGGGTTTCACATTCCACGCAATGGCTTTTGTATTACCACCCGGTTTCAGTTTCACGAATGTAACGGTTTGGCCTTCGGCATCGGTTGCTTGTCCCGTTCCCGTTCCAGTAACGGTTAAGTCTCCGAAGTTGATTGCTGTCGTGTTGAATCCGTCGCTCGGAGTTACCGTACTTACCTTGTCGTAATCGACTGCTGTATTGAAATTCCAAATGACAGAGGCTGCTTCATCGGTATATACTTTTCCGGCAGAAGACTGTTCGATTACCGGCAATTCTATTTTGACATATCGCCAGTATGAACCGTCTCCAATTACTATGTCGATACTGTCGACCTTGCTGCTGCAAGTAAACGATGGAGTGTTGACCCCTTGGTTGATGACTTGTCCGTCTATGGTAGTCGTTGTAGTGGGGCTATACGATTCCAGTGAAATTACGGCATCGATGCAAGCCGGAATAATCAGTTTGGTACCGCTGTTTATTTGAGCCCAGTCTTCCCAACCGGCATTGGCTATCTTCCCGTTGGATACGTCGCAATCCATTTTTACATCGATGACGCTTTCGCCGATGGTAGCTTGTGTTACCCAAGGATAAGTCGTTGTCCCACCTTGCCAGCCTACGGTAGGAGCTCCGTTTTTGCGTTGGAAGTCGAAATTGAGAGTAACTGTTTCAGTCCGGTCAGCCAGAGTTACGGCGTTGGTTGTGAATACCGGTGTGAGTGTCAAATTCTTTGTCGGCGTTATTTCCTGGCCGATAGTATAGGTTGTTTCTCCATCGCTCCAGCCGGTAAGTGTACTACCTTCGAGATAGAGGGTACGGTTTTGGGGAATTGTAAATGAGTTCCCTTCCGTAACTTTTCCGTTGGCGGGAGCAACACCGGTTGCCTGACTTGCCGAAATATCGTATGTATAGGTAAATTCTTGGATAGCTTCGTCTACTTTCTCGAATTTATAGTAACGAGTATAACTTCCGCCGGTAATGGTCAGCGTAGTAGCTTCTCCTACATATAAGCCCGAAGCCACGTTTTCGGCGCCGTTTTTATAGCAAGCGGCTATTTGGGGGATAACGGTGGCATTGCCGGTGGCGTCGGTTACGGTTACATCGCTGCCGTATGTGCAGCAACCGTATGTGATTCTCGTATTTCCGGGAACAGAAAGGGTAACTGTCCCGGGATTGAACCCGTGATCGCTATGGTATTTGAAGTTATTGAATACCACAGTAGCCGTAGGATCGTCGGCTGCGACTCTTGTGAGAGTACCGTCTTCTCCGACGGCAATGCCGAATGACAACGAGGGCTGGTTTTCACTCGGCATCTCTTCGGCTGTGATAAGGCCGCATGTATTCAGGTCAATTTCAAAGTCATGCCAACTCTTCTGCCCGTTTACATGAAATGGCGCAAACAGAACCATTGCCATAAGCAATGTTCGCAATACGAATTTGTTTTTCATGATACAAAAATTTTAGTGAAACATGATTTTACGATGTTTCCTTTCATGTATATTCTTTCGCCTACAAATATATTTTATTTACTTCTTTTTTGCAAAATAAAAGATATAAAAGAGGAAAATTTGTATATGTTCTCAACAAAATTTTGTAAATAAGCCCTATGAAATATTTACTTGAAGAAGTATAATATGTTTATAGATTACTTATATCGTAATCATAACTGGTTTTAAGTAATTGCAATTTTACAAGAATAGGAAATATTCGGAAGAAAAATACGGTTGAGATTTATAAGAAAAGAGCCGTTGAATTTTCAACGGCTCTTCGGGGTGAAAGATGGGGCTTGAACCCACGACCTTCGGGACCACAATCCGACGCTCTAACCAACTGAGCTACATTCACCATGTCGCTTTGCTTTTGCAAAAGCGATGCAAAGATAGGTATTTTCTCTGACTTTGCAAATATTTTCTCGATTTTTTATTCTTTTCTATTCTCTCCAATACCTATGTTATAAGTGCGAAGGTGATTGCGGGTACGATCGGCATAAAGTTGCATGCGTCGGTATGCGGTCGGCAAGAGTGAATCAGGCGGGGTCGATACGGGATAGAGTCTGAATCTTTTGTCGCCTGTGAGAAGCGGACGGCCTGTCCATACCAAGTCATATCCGCAACGGGTTATACGGGTATGGCCTGTCGAGTCTTTTTCCAGAACGAGCGTAAATGCTGCTCCGCCGTCGGTGTGGGTACGGCTCATGTTTGAGATGAAGTTTCCCAGTGAATATACGACGACATGTTGCCGGCCGGTGCTGTCGGTGCGTAATTCCATCGGTTGTACGACGTGGGGGTGGTTGCCGATGATGTGTGTTACCCCCTGGCCGAGAAGCCAGTCGGCCAGTTGCTTTTGGCTTTGATCGGGGAGTAGTTTATATTCCGTACCCCAATGCATACAGGCGATGATGGCATCGGGTTGTATGGCTCGGGCTGCGGCTATATCTTGCCGCATGACACGGCGGTCTATGCGGTTTACGATATGAGGTGGCGTTTCGACGAGGCCGTTGGTTGCATAAGTATAATTGAGAAGGACGATACGAAAACCGTTTTTCTCTATAATCATGGGATAGCGGCGCGAGCGGTCGCTTTCATTGCGGTAAGTGCCTATGCGGGGAATGCAAAGCGAATCGAGCATCGATAAGGTGCGGTCGAGACCTTTCTTTCCCCGGTCGAGACAATGATTGTTGGCTGTGAGCAGAATGTCGAAACCGCACTCTTTTATGGCATATAGGAATGCATCGGGGGCCGAGAAAGCCGGGTATCCCCGATACGGTTTCCCGCCGAGGGTAACTTCGAGGTTAGCAATGGCGATGTCGGCTTTCGAGACAAGGGGTTTCACGGCAGAGAAACAATCGGAGTAGTCGTAGGTGCCTTCGTTATATGCCGAATCGATTTGCGCCTGATGTTGCATAAGGTCTCCGGCGAAGAACAGCGTAATCCTTTTTTGTGCCGAAAGGATTACGCTGCAAGACAGAAGTATGAGAAATAAAAAGATTCTCATACTCGGCTGGTTATTTGTAGATGGCTTTTTTGCCGGCCAACAGGGTATTGCGCATGAGCGATACGATGGTCATAGGGCCGACACCTCCGGGGACGGGAGTGATGTAAGAACATTTGGGGGCTACTTCCTCGAAGAGAACATCTCCATTGAGTCGGAAACCCGATTTTTTCGATGCGTCGGGTACACGTGTTGTTCCCACATCGACGATGACAGCACCTTCTTTCACCATATCGGCTGTAACGAAATTGGGTTGTCCGAGGGCGGCAATGATGATGTCGGCCTGACGGCACATCTCTTTCAGATTTTTCGATGCGCTGTGGCAGACGGTAACAGTGGCATTACCCGGGTTGCTTTTCTGCATCATGAGCGTGGCAACCGGCTTGCCGACGATATTGCTGCGACCCAAGACTACGCAATGTTTGCCTTTTGTGTCGATATCGTATCGTTTGAGTAGTTCCATGATACCGGCAGGAGTAGCCGAGACGAAACACGGCAGTCCGATAGACATGCGTCCTACATTGATAGGGTGGAAGCCGTCTACGTCTTTACGGTAATCGATGGCCTCGATGATACGTTGTTCGGAGATGTGCTTGGGTAACGGGAGTTGTACGATGAAGCCGTCGATGTCGGCATCGTCGTTCAGTCGTTCCACTTCTTTCAGAAGTTCTTCTTCGGTGATGTCGTCTTCGTGGCGAATGAGCGTCGATTTGAAGCCGCATTGTTCACAGGCTTTTACTTTGTGGGCGACATAGGTTTCGCTACCACCGTCATGTCCTACCAAGATGGCGGCCAGATGCGGGCGTTTTCCTCCATTTGCTACGATTTCGGCAACTTCGGCAGCGATTTCCTGCTTGATTTGTTCCGAGATGGTTTTTCCGTCAATTAGTTGCATACAGTTTTCGGTTTATTTTTATCCATTATTTCATCTATAATTCGAATCATTTTTTCCCCGCGCAATTTCCGTTTTAGAATCGTTCCGTCGGGAGCGAACAATATGATATATGGGATGCCGGACACTCCGTATGATTTACAGGCAATATTATCTGTGTCAAGTATCTGTGGCCATGTTATATCATATTTTTTTATCGCTTTTGATAGATTTTCTTTTTTGTCCCATACAAAGATTCCTAAGACGGTGAGGCCTTTATCTTTATATTTTTCGTGCAGTTTGGCCAGATTACGCGTCTCCTTTTTACAGGGGCCGCACCAGCTGGCCCACATATCCATCAGTACGTAATTGCCTTTTCCTATGAAATTCGATAATGATAAGGAATTACCTTCAATATCTGCCCCTTTTATATCGATAAAGCGATTTCCTTCTATCGTCGCTTTTTGAGCTTTGGTATTGGATATGATTGATTGAGCTGGTTTTGTTGATCTCAGCCACGGACCCAGATTATTGAGAACGGAATCTCTTATGTCGAGACTCGATTCTCGCATAAAAAGTGTGAATAGGAGGGTATATCCTATGATATCATCATTATGACCTTTATAGATTTCTATGCATCGTTCTCCCAACTTTTGCTTAAATGTGTCCATGTAAAGAGTCCACTGGCGGTCAAACTCTTTGGGTTCGGGGTAGAGTTTTTTCAATTCAGCTCTTTTTTCACTAGCGATTTTATATAGAGAGGATTCTTCTGCTTTTATTTGGGCATATTCTTCATTTCGAGTTGTACCCGATGGTTTATCATATTCTTTCAGATTGGCATTTATATTTCCGCTCTCTAAAATTATATTTGCAAATTCTATACTGTTATTTACAACGATACGACAATACGATGCACTATCAACAGTTCCTCTAAGAAAAAATTTATTATCTTTTATTATCGTACTATCGATGTATTTGTCGTTTTCGTATTTCATAAGATATACGGTTTCTCCGTTCAGGGAACTGTCGCTTACTTCTCCTTGTACCGTATATGTGTTGGAATGTTGTGCAGAGTTACAAGCACTTAAAACAACAGCCCATAAGCAAACTATACTTAAATAAAGTGTTTTCATGTCGTACCTTATAAGAGCTTGTCGAATTTATCTTTTATTTTGTAAAATGTATTCGACATCGGTAATCATACTTTTCCCCCGCAAATTTCGTGCAAGAATCGTTCCGTCTGGGGCAAATAATATGATGTGTGGAATACCTTCTACACCGTAATTTTTACGGACGTTATTTTGAACATCGAAAATTTGAGGCCAAGAGATTTTTTCTTTTTCCACGGCCCGTTTCATATTTTTCTCTTTATCCCATACGAAGATGCCGACAACGGTAAGACCTTTGTCCTTGTATTTATCGTGCAGGTAGGCGAGGTTGGGTATTTCTTGTTTGCAAGGTATGCACCAACTGGCCCACATGTCCATCAGCACGTAATTTCCCCGACCGAAAAAGTCGGATAAAGCGATGTCATTCCCGTTTATGTCCCGACCTTTGATGTCGATATAAGGTTGTCCTACTGCTGTGTTTTTTAGGGCCTTGACAGTCTTTATCTTTTTTTGAATATTCTTTCGAGATTTCAGCCACGGGCCTATATGATTGAGAATATCTATTTGTTTATCTACATCGGAGGGATAAATGTATGAGTACATGATGAGATATTGTCCCAATGCATCGTTGTTGTGTCGGGAAAGAATTTCCCGACATATCGAGTCTTCTACAAAATTTTTTTGTGCAGCTATGGCAGGAAGCTGCTCATATAATACTTCTGAGGGAATTTCTCCATTCCTATTTTGAGGCGGCTCTATACCTTTTCCCCGGAAATAAGCGTCGATGAGAGAGTCGAGTTTGATTGTGAAGATGTTTTGTAGACTATCTGTCGTTCTGTTGATGTAGGATATTTGTTCGTTCATAGGACTTCCTTGTGGAAAAATATGTCCGTAGAGGTCGAGTGTGATGTTACCGTTTTCGAGGATAAAAAAAGCATAGGCATTTTTACTGACAGAGACTTCGCAACATACCGCTGTATCTATTTTTCCGTTGAATGAAAATCGGTTCCCTTCTATGCGGGTGCTGTCTATTTTTACACGATTGTCCCTCTGTACGATATAAATGGTACGTCCGTCAAATGTAGAATCTTTGAGTTCTCCCTTTACATGATATGCCGTTGATGTTGCTGTGCAGGAGCAAAACAATAGAAGGCAACATATCATTCCTAAAAAAATGTTTTTCATAATTGTTGGAAATAGAATGGTACAAATATAGCAAAAAGTTTATGCAGATTTGTTACTAAATGTGTTTTTCATATATGAAAAAATAGCCGTAGACCAAAACGGCAGGGAGGCTATTTTTGTAACATTTCTTTCTACGAAAATCTATCATGCTGTCTCCCGGTAAGTCGATTTCAAAATAGTTCCTTCGGGCGGGAATTGTAAATTAGAGGAATCCCGAAAAGTTTATAAAAAATAAAAAAGAGAAAGCATGCTTTCTCTTTTTTGAAATAAGATGTATCGATGTTTATCTGCGTTTGAGTTGTCCCATCATGCGGGCCGGATTTTTCCCTTGCGTCATCATACGCATCATTTTACGCATATCGTCGAACTGCTTAATGAGCCGGTTTACCTCTTGTATTGATGTGCCGCTACCGCGTGCGATACGTTGGCGTCGACTGCTGTTGAGTACTTCGGGGTGGCTGCGTTCTGTTGGAGTCATCGATTGTATAATGGCTTCGATGCTCTTGAATGCATCGTCGTCGATATCGATATCTTTGATGGCTTTTCCTACACCGGGAATCATCGATGCGAGATCTTTGAGGTTTCCCATTTTCTTTACCTGCTGTATCTGCCCGATGAAGTCGTTGAAGTCGAACTGATTTTTGGCTATTTTTTTCTGCAACCGGCGAGCTTCTTCTTCGTCGTATTGTTCTTGCGCACGTTCTACAAGAGAAACAATATCGCCCATGCCGAGGATACGATCGGCCATACGTTCGGGATGGAATACGTCGAGAGCTTCCATTTTTTCTCCCGTACCTACGAATTTGATGGGCTTGTTTACGACGGTACGTATCGAGAGGGCAGCTCCGCCTCGGGTATCGCCGTCGAGTTTGGTGAGAACGACACCGGTAAAATCGAGACGATCGTTGAAGGCCTTTGCCGTATTCACGGCATCTTGTCCTGTCATGGCATCGACCACGAAAAGGATTTCTTGCGGATTGACGGCTTTTTTCAGTGCTGCGATTTCGTTCATCATCTCTTCATCGACGGCGAGGCGTCCGGCTGTATCGATGATGACCAAATCGTTGTTTTGTTTCCTGGCTTCTTTTATAGCGTTTTGAGCGATTTCGACCGGTTTTTTGTTTTCGGGTTCGGTATAGACGGGTACACCGATTTGCTCGCCGAGCACTCTCAGTTGTTCGATGGCGGCAGGACGGTAAACGTCGCAGGCAACGAGCAAGGGGCGCTTGGCCCGTTTGGTGCGCAACATTTGCGCCAATTTACCCGAGAAAGTGGTTTTACCCGAACCTTGTAGACCCGACATCAGGATAATGGCTGGCGACCCGTTGGTTTCGATGTCGACCGCTTGTCCACCCATGAGTTCGGCGAGTTCATCGTGTACGATTTTCACCATGAGTTGTCCAGGTTTCACGGCGGTAAGCACGTTCATACCCATAGCTTTGGCTTTTACCGTGTCGGTAAACTGTTTGGCAACTTTATAATTGACGTCGGCATCGAGCAGGGCCTTACGTACCTCTTTCAAAGTTTCGGCTACGTTGATTTCGGTGATACGGCCTTCGCCTTTAAGTACTTTGAACGACCGTTCGAGTTTCTCGCTTAAATTTTCAAACATATATTTCGATCTAAAAAAATTACATTTTATACAGCACTGTTTCTGCCTCCCCATGTAACCAACAAATCCGGAAGGTGTTGATAGTAAGCGCCACTCCGGAGTGTTGAACCCTTTTCTATCGGACGTATGTCCTTATGGAAAACGGGAATAAACTATGGTTTCCCTTATTTTTGTATCAGGCGATTGGTCTGGGTGTCGGGAAAAATGACAGAAGGTTTGAACCTGCGGGCTTCTTCTGCGTCCATCATGGCATAGGCTATGATGATGACAATATCGCCGGGTTGTACTTTGCGGGCGGCCGCGCCGTTGAGACATATCGTACCCGAACCTCTTTCTCCTTTGATGACGTAGGTCGAGAAACGTTCTCCGTTATTATTATTTACGATATGCACCCGTTCGCCTTCGATGATATTGGCGGCTTCCAGCAATTCTTCGTCTATGGTGATGCTTCCGATATAGTTAAGATCGGCTTGCGTTACGGTTACGCGATGAATTTTCGATTTCAGTACCTCTAACAACATGATTTCTGCTTTTAAGGACGATAAGAGATATTATCGATTAAACGTACTTCTCCGCAATATACGGTAATACAACCTACGATATAAGGAGCATCGTCCCATGAATCGACCGGTTGTAACGTGTCGCCGTTTACGATTTCATAGTATTCTACTTGTAAATCGGGCGTTTGGTTGATGCTGTCGATGACAAACGCTATCGTTTCGGCTACCGTATGTTGTGTGGCAAAGGTACGACTTTTAAATAGAGTTTGCGAAATGTTTACGGCATTTTTTCTTTGTTCGGGCGAAAGGCGTGTATTCCGGCTGCTCAGGGCCATACCGTCAGCTTCTCGCACGATAGGGCAGGAGATGATTTCGATAGGAAATTTCAGCTGTCGGGTCATTTCTCTGATGACGGCGATTTGTTGAAAATCTTTTTCTCCGAAATATGCCCGGTCGGGTTTTACGGTGTCGAAAAGTTTACTTACGATTTGAGCCACGCCGTTGAAGTGTCCCGGGCGGTATTTGCCTTCCATGATGGCGGCAACAGAACCTAAGTCAAAGACGCGAGTATCTTTTTGGGGATACATCTCTTCGACAGAAGGCATGAATACGATATGGCAACCGGCGCTTTCGAGAAGTTTGCAATCGGCTTCGGGAGTGCGGGGATAATGTATCAGGTCGTTTTTGTCGTTGAATTGAGTGGGGTTGACAAAAACACTTACGACGCAACAGCCGTTTTCGCTAACGCAACGTTTCACGAGCGAAAGGTGCCCGTTATGCAATGCCCCCATCGTAGGAACGAGGCCTATCTGTTTCCCTTCGGCACGATATGCGGCGATATGCGCTTGTAAATCCGAAATTTTAGAAATGACTTCCATGATCAGTTTTTGAAAAAACGGTGCAAAAGAAGTAAATAAAACTCGAACAAAGAAGTTTTCGTGTGGAAATTTCATGAGAATTTTCGTAAGAAATGCCTGTTTAGAGGAATATATTATCAAAAACTGTTAATCTCCGAAGGGGATATGGCTGTTTCCGATATTTTTTTTAGTATCTTTGCAAGACAAATTTTATAGAGAACTGCACGATGGAAGCAAAAAAGGTTTTGTTCATTTCTCAGGAGATGACCCCGTATCTTCCCGATTCGGAAATTGCCACGATATGTAGGAACTTGCCGCAAGGTATTCAGGAAAAAGGCCGAGAGATACGCGCTTTTATGCCCAAGTACGGTAATATCAATGAGCGGCGTAATCAGTTGCACGAGGTAATTCGTCTTTCGGGAATGAACCTGATTATCGACGATACCGATCACCCGTTGATTATCAAGGTGGCATCGATACAACCGGCTCGTATGCAGGTCTATTTTATCGATAACGACGACTATTTCCAGCGGAAAAATGTCCTTGTCGATGATGAGGGAAAAGATTTTGACGACAATGACGAGCGTAGCATATTCTTTGTGCGAGGGGTAATGGAGACAGTAAAAAAACTCCGTTGGGTACCCGATATTATTCATTGTCATGGTTGGTTTACCGCTCTCGCCCCTCTTTACATAAAGAGGGCGTATGCCGAAGATCCCTCTTTCAGAGATGCGAAAATCGTTTATTCGATTTATGAAAACAAATTCGATGAGCCGTTCTCCGAGACTTTCCCAGCTAAACTTTTGTGGGAAAACATTCAGGAAAAAGATCTCGGTTTCGGGCTGAACGAACAAGTCGATTTTGCCCGACTCTCCGAGTTGGCCATACGATATTCCGACGGTCTTATACAAGCTTCTTCCCAAATCGACGAAGAAGTTGCGGCTATTGCAAAGGCTTCGGGAAAACCATTTCTGACTTATCAGGATTCCGACACCTATATCGATGCATACAATAACTTTTATGATGAAGTATGGGAGGCTGCCCATAAATGATTTCTATATGAAAAGTAAACGGATATTCCCCTTTTCTTTGCTCTTTATAGCGCTTTTTTTCTCGTGTAATGACGATTCCGGTACGATCGGATTTTCGGTTGATACGACTTCGCTTACTATTTATATCGACTCGTCGTTTGTATATACACAGCATAGCGATTCGGTGTCTACTTGTCGTGTCGATTCCTTGCCCAACCGTACGATTGTGCAGATGTTGGGCAATGTGGACATTCCCGGTTACGGAACGGTGAAAGCCGACTATCTGACCCAGTTCTATCCTGTGGCCGATTTCGATACGGTATTGGTAAAGCCCGATATGGTCGATTCCGTGGGTGTCGAAATCGCGTTCCAATACAATAGCTTTTTGGGTGATTCTTTGGCGCCCATGCAACTTACCGTATATGAGTTGAATAAGTTGTTGAGAGAAGATGGTAATGTGCGTGTGCCCATTTATAGTAATCTCGATCCGGCGGATTATTACGACTCGGCTGATAAGTTGGGAAGTAGTTTTTATGTGGCTTCTATGCAGTCTTATCCCGACTCTCTTCTCGATGAGAACGGGTATCGTTTCATCAAACAGACATTCGGGAACTCAGTTGCCGATAAAAAAGAGTGGGCTGCAAATTTCTATGATTTTTATATCAAGAATGGAGGGAATATAACCACAACGGCCATGAACGAATTCTTCAAAGGACTGTATATAACCAATACATTCGGGCGAGGAACATTATTGTATATCGTGTCGACGGCGGTGGTCGTATATCATCGTACATATGCCTATAATAGTAGCGGGGGGCTGAGGACTATTAGCGATGAGTCCGATTCTCTTTATGTAGAAAATACCTCGACGACCTATCTGATGACTTCGTACGAGGCGCCTACGATCAATCATATCGAGGCGACACCGGCCGCTTCGGTCGATGCGTTGCGGGCGCAAGGAGAGGCGATCATTCAATCGCCCCAAATGTACGATGGTGCAATTATTTTCCCTACGGCAAAAATCATAGAAACGTTCAATAATTCACGCAGTCTCAATAGTACCGATACCGTAGGAGTCCTTAATACCATAAACCTGACGATTCCGTTGAAGACGATGCCTGCCGAGTTGAAAGCTCTTGGAATCATACCGCCTCCGTATCTTTTGTTGATGAGGAAAGGTGGGAATGCAACATCGTCGACAAATGCCGTTATTCCGATGGATAAGAAAGAATTTTTTGCCGATCGGTTGATAAATGATGATAAAAATTATTTCTATGCGGCTTATGATTCGACGTCGAATAGTTATACTTTTACGGGATTGCAAAATTATATCATGAATATTTTCCAATACGATCCTAACAATATATTGAATCCCGATCATTCGTTGAATCCGGCGGCCGATTATGCCTATGATTCCGATATGATACTTGTTCCGGTAACGGTATCGAAAACGACAAGCTCTTATTCGTCCGATACCAATATTATTCCCTATTTGGGAGGATTGACATATGCCGATATCGACAACGAAAATATAAAAATACAGGTCGTATATAGTACAAAAATTTATTGAAGCAGAAGCTATTATAATTTAGGAAATACGGCGTTTCTATGAGGGGGAATGCCGTATTTTTTTTATTCTTCCTGAAAAAATATCCTTGATATTTTGTAAAATATCGGGGAAAACATTATCTTTGCATCGCTTTTTCAGAAGACGCCGCAATAGCTCAGTCGGTAGAGCGTTTCACTCGTAATGAAAAGGTCGCCGGTTCGATTCCGGCTTGCGGCTCAAGGAGGACAATCATTGTTCTCCTTTTTTCTTTTATAGTTTCTTCTTCCTGTGTGTTTTGTTTGCAGTACTGCAATCGTTATAAGTTGAGATTTATTATCTGTTATTTGGAGGCCTTTGTTTTCTTTCATTTAACAAAGTGGTGTTTTATGTATATTGACAAGTTTTTTTAGAGAAATAAGGTGGTATTGTGTAGGGGTGATGCATAGAAGTGTGAGTTGTTTGGGGGAGTTGGGTCATATTGTGAACTGTGGTTTTTTTATTGAAATTGCATAAGGTCGGTTAAGGAAGGGGGGGCTATGCTGTGATTTTTAAATTGCTGGGGAACATGTCTGCCCAATCAGGTGGAATAAGTATTTTCGAGGCTCATGTCTTTTCTGGGTAAAAAAACTCTAAGCCTGACCAAAGGCTGTTGAATTGAGATCTGGGTTAAGCGTATTCCGGGCTATAAAGCCATCATTTGATAACCTGGAGTCATAAGTATTAAAGTATCCGCAAGCCTAAGGAGGCTTGCGG